>Ga0316205_10001240_pt1 | contig 34686 bp, 30 predicted proteins | sample 3monthpyrite_MG_FD_204941 | JGI IMG/M metagenome (GOLD analysis project Ga0316205, IMG submission 204941) | Microbial mat bacterial communities from mineral coupon in-situ incubated in ocean water Damariscotta River, Maine, United States -... | ecosystem: Environmental > Aquatic > Marine >...
CACTGCTGGCAACTACATTGATAATGCCGACGGCGGGTTAATGTGGGTTGATAGCACCTTAAAAGCCGTAAAACAGCTTGCTAGTCGCAACTGGATTTCAATAGAAAACCAAGCGCCACTCATTAAAGGCATTAGTAACGATGCTGATGCACTGCGCATTATGCAACGTGAGCTTAAACGTAACCGCATTGAAAACCACTATTTCTTCTGTGGTCGCGACATCATAGGACATAAAGCCTTTAATTTATCAATTGAAGAGGCTTGGCAATTATTGAACAAGTCTCAGCAAGGCCTTTCTGGTATTGAAGCCCATGCCCGACTTTCTATTACTCACTATTTGGGTAAAACCGAAGTAGTTGCCGTTACCAATGAACCTATGGCTGGCGTTCCTGGTAGTGAAAATGGCGTTGTTATCTTTAAATTATTACGTGGCGCTGCCGACGCCCACAATAAAGGTGAAGTAGCCATTGTGGGCAGAAACCCTGACGCAATTTGGTTTAGTGGCTACGAAGATAGAGTAATTTTTGATGAAGCAGGTTTATTTAAAAATTCAATGAAATCGACTAGCAGTTAGCAAAAAAATAGCAGATAACGCTACTTTCTGGTAGACTGCTCAGCCTTAAACGGATCTAAATAACTATTTAGATCCGTTTTTTATTACCTAATTTTATCTACAGCACCAGATTTACGTTCTGGTTAGCTCAATGGAGAACACATGTCTACAGTTGAAAATACTGGCGCAATTACTATTTGTGCCCTTTATAAATTCGTTCGTTTAGAAAACTATTTAGATTTACGCACACCTTTATTGGAAGCAATGACTAATCTTGATGTTAAAGGCACGTTATTACTTGCCGAAGAAGGCATCAACGGCACTATTGCCGGCTCACAAAAAGCCGTTGAACAAGTGCTAAATTTTTTACAAGCACAGCCTCATCTAAACGGAATTGTTCACAAAGAATCATTCAGTGATAGCAATCCTTTTCATCGCACCAAAGTAAAATTGAAAAAAGAAATTGTCACTATGGGCGTTGAAGGTGTAGACCCTAATCTAGTGGTTGGCACTTATGTAAAACCGAAAGATTGGAATGCGCTAATTTCTGATCCTGAGGTATTATTGGTTGATACTCGCAATGATTACGAAGTGGAGATTGGCACTTTTAAAGGCGCGCTTAACCCAGATACCGAAACTTTTCGTGAATTTCCTCAATATGTTAAAGACAACTTAGACAAGAACAAACATAAAAAAGTGGCAATGTTTTGCACTGGTGGCATTCGCTGTGAAAAGTCGACCGCGTATTTAAAAGATCAAGGTTTTGAAGAAGTGTATCACCTTGAAGGTGGCATTTTAAAGTACCTTGAAGAGGTGCCAAGCGATGACACTATGTGGCAAGGCGAATGTTTTGTTTTTGATGGCCGTGTCGCCGTTAATCACGATTTAGAGCAAGGACAATACGACCAATGTTTTGCTTGTCGCTTTCCGTTAACTGAGCAAGAAAAACAAAGTGAGCATTATGTAAAAGGCGTAAGTTGCCATCGATGCCATGATAAAGTGACAGATGAACAACGCAATCGTTTTGCTGAACGTGAACGTCAAATTGCCCTTGCAGCTAAACGTGGCGAAAACCACATTGGCGGTGATATTCAAAAGCTAATCAATGAACGCCGCCAAGAAAAAGCACAGATAAAAGCTAAGCAGGCTGAGTAATACTCAATATTTATGTAACCACATAAAATTATTAGCGTTTCGTTATTAATATTCTGGGATCAAGATAGGTTTTACTATCGCTAGGATCAGAGGCCTCTGTTGCTATAGTGTATTTATAGATTATACCAACAGGGCTATTTTCAGGAACTTTCTCTTTCACTATAAAGCTGAAATTAATCTTTTTACCTGGTTGCCAAAGCACTGCTATTTTTTGCTTTGTTAGTTTATATTCTTCTGACTTGCCTTTAACTTGTACAACAGCTTGCCAGCAAATTGTATCTTTCTGTTTAACTTTATGATCACTAAATTTTATATTCTTGGTTTTGTTTACTTTTCCTGAAATTGGTATGTTTGGTGAGATAACAATACCAACGGGTAAGCCTTTACTTTCATTATCGAGTACTACATAAATGAGGTTTACAGGGGTATCATGCGTGTTTTTAGGACAAGATGCTGCCATAGTAATACTAGTAAACCCTGAACAAACTATCAGTAGTAGCAAAACAAGTTGTTTAATAGTGAATGTTTTCATATTTTTTCCTTTATTTGAGAGCTAATTTATTGTGAAAGTAATGCTATGAATTCAGGGTTTTTTAGCAGCGCTGAGAAATTTTCATCGCTTTTAATCACCTCTTTATCATAGCCCTTATTAATTGCTTTACTTAATGCTTTTACAGCAAATTCATTATTTTCCATGGCAAGGTAACTTAAGCTCATAACGTATAAAAGATCCGATCTTAAACCTTTATTTTCAAGTGTTTTTAATAAGTTATATGCCTTTTTTTTCTCGCTACTTTTAGCGTAAAATAAAGCCAATGATACTAAGACTTCATTATCATTTTCATTAATTGCTAACACCTTGGTCGCCAAAATTATTGCTTGTTTATATGCTTGTAGCATATTTTCTTTTTCGTGAGGAATTTGTTCATAAGTCTCAGCTAAAAAACCCCAGTACCTAAAGTCGTCAGGCGATAATTTAATTGCCTTTAAGTACATTTCTTTTGCTTGAATGAACTTTTTCTTAATGTAAAAAGCTGTGCCTAAATTTGAGTATGCAAGTTGGCTCTCTTTAACTTTAAGTGATTGCTCAAATGCCGTAATCCCTTTATCAATATCACCTTTTGCAAAATATACGGCACCAAGATTATTATAAGCATCACCATAATTAGGCGCTAATGCTATCACCTTCTTGAATTCTTTGATCGCACTCTCATTTTCTCCTTGGTAAAACAAAAAACTTCCATATTCTTCGTGAGACTCACTATCGTTTGGTGAAACTTGTATCGCGCGTTTAAAATATTGATTGGTAAGCGTACTATCGTTCAACTGCTCGTAAACGCGAGCTAAACCAATTAAGGCATCAACAGAGTCTAAATTTAATGTTAATGCAGCTTGAAAGTTACGTTCTGCATCTTCAAATTGACCTGATACTAAATACAGTTCGCCTAAGCTATTAAACACCTCATCTTGGTAACTATTTGATTTTAATATTGTTGAACAGTTTTTTTCTGCACTGTTAAAATCATTACTAGATAAGGTTAACTGATAAAATTCGATTAACCCTTTGCACTTACCCGCGCTTGCTAACTCAAAGCCTTTTTCAATCGCTAGTGCGTCATCGAAAAACTGAATAGCATCTAGTAAGCTTGTTTTGGTTTTAGGTTGCCGTAGTAGTGCCTTTGCTTTTAAATAGTGCTCATAGGCAAGTGCATTCACTGGTTTGTTATCTGAAAGTGCCTTTAATGATTGAGCTGAAAGCAATAGTTTGAGCGAGCTTGTTATTTTTAATGCTATTTCATCTTGAATGGCAAGAGTATCATCAAGCCTTCTATCATAGGTTTCAGACCACAGGTGAAACCCTGTTTTGGTTTCAATCAATTGCACGGTAATGCGTACTTTTTCTTTGGATTTTCTGACGCTTCCCTCAACCATGTAATTAACATTTAACTTCTCTCTAACCATAGCGGAGGTGACATTTTCCGGTAATGCCCAAGTAGAAGTACGTGAAGCGACCTTTAATTCTTTTATGCGCGCTAGCAGATTTAATAATTCTTCAGATAAGCCGTCGTTAAAATATTGGTTTTGTACTACTTCGCCAATATTTTTAAATTTCAATACGGCTACAGAGCTTTCATAAATATTGCTTTGTTGCTGTGTGCTTGTATTTTTTAAATTTTTCTTTTCTTCACCTTGTTGCCACACATAATAAATGCTTGCGATAATGAATATGCTAGCGATAATAATTAGGTAATTTAGCCAGTTTATTGTTTGGCGTGGCGCGTTCACCGTGAAGGAATTGTTTTTACTTTGGTAACTGGGTAGCCAAGTGTACACCTCTATTTTTGAGCGAATGTTTTTAAGTTCAGGAAAACCGATAGATTTAAATTGATAGCTAGTTTTCCCTTGTATTTGCGCATAAAAATGTTGTGATATTGCAATGCCATTACAAGGCGCTAACGGCTCTAATCTTGCGGTAATATTAACGCCATCACCAAAAATATCTTCATCCTCTTGAATGATATCACCAAGATGCAAAGCAATTCTTAAATTAAGTTTGGGGTACTCTTTGATGAGTTTGAGGATTTTGCTAGCGCATGACAACGCATCAACAGTGCTATGAAAAGTAGATAAGGTACCATCACCAATTTCTTTAGTGCAATGGCCATTAAACTGCTTTAGTGCCGTATGAATTATTTGCCGATTAATTTCTAAAATGTATAACGCTTCGCTTTCGTCTGTTTCCATAAGCGAGGTATAACCAACAATGTCGGTAAACATAATAGCAGCGAGTTGGCGGTCTTGATGCATTAAATTCTCTTAGGCTAAAAATATAGTTAGCGTAATCAGAAAATTATACTCAATAACCTATAAATCAGGTTTAGTACAGAGCTCTTTAAAAGTAAGTATAGCAGCGAAAATCAATAGTGCTTAACTACTGAGCTTCACTGCTGAGTTTTACTACATAACCTCACTTTTGCGAAAGAGACTCTAATTTTTCCTCAAGCTTTTCAAGCTTATCGTGAATTTTGACATTTTGCCTGAGAATGTCTTCATTTTGCTTTCTTAATTCTCTGTTTTTAATATTAGTATCGGCAAAGCCAAATATTTTGTTGGCAAAAACAGCTCCCACACCACCTAAAATACCTACCCCTAAAATAAACATAATAAAAACAGCAGCTCTACCCACCAATGTTATCGGGTAGACATCGCCAAAACCTATAGTAGTAGACGACATTAACATCAACCATAAGGCATCAACATAATTCTCTACTGGTGAGCCACTCACGCTCGTTTCCGCCAAAAAAGCAATATAAGCTAAACTAATATTTAAAAGTGAGAATACAGCTAACGAGAAAAAACCTAGCATACCGTAATTATAGTTTTTAATACCAAATTCATCGACTTTATAGAGATTGCTTTTCTCCATAACACTTTGTAATACAACCATATTTATACTCTACTGTTGTTTTAATTAAGGCAAGCTTAATGATAAGACTTCATTCTGATGGTTTTCATCGTACCATTATCAACTAATTTATTTAATTGCGTTGTTAAACGCTCCGCATAAACTTTAATAGCTGAATGCTTTGAAACAGCAATATAACTATTAACATCTTTAGTATATTGGTAGTTAGCTAAAGAAAATTGTTTTAAATACTCAGTTAAAGACAAATAAGGTAGAACTGACTCTTCTCGCTCAATAAAAGTATCTATTCTACCTCTAAGTAACATTTCAACCAATTGTTTACGAGAGTTAAGCTCTACTTTTGCAATGGCTGTATCATTGTCGAATTGTTCAAAATAACGCCCACCTCTTAACGTGCCTACCGTTAATTTTTCTAAGTCTTCAAATTTATTAATTATCGTTTTATTAGCTGTAAGGGTAAAAAAGCGCAGTGGATAGTGTTGTACCATGTGTGGAGGCTCTAAAAAAATTAAATTTTTCTCACGCTCAGGGAGTTTTTTTAACCCCATAATCATATCAACTTTCCCTTGTTCAACTAAGGTCAAACAACGAGCAAACGGACAGCGGACAAAAACGGGGGTTAGCTCTAAAGGGATCAATAACACCTTTAGTATTTCAATATTTTGACCGACAAATTTATTGTCAACAACATCAGCGAAAGGTGGCTCAATAAAAATAGCAACACTCACCTCTTCAGCATTTGCACTAGGTACTTGGCAAAGCAAAGTGAAGATAAAGATTATCGGTAAAAGGCGCTTTATTATGGCTATCAAACTTTATTTTACATCTAAAAAAATATTACTTACCGATAATTATAGCAATTAGCGTGTTGTTTTTGTATTTATTGCTAGGCAAGTTTTTTTGTATTAGTCAATGTTGAATAACGGCTTGTTAGAGACAAGTAAACTAACTAACCTTCTTCATCCGTCTATTGGTATAACTTTTCTGTTTTCTTCTTGCGCTTTTAGGTTTAAAAGCCACTTTAGGTAACCCAGAAAAGGGTTGCTGACTAGCACCTGCAACCATTTCAGTAACAACTGTAATTAAGGGGTTAATAAAGTTAGCATAATTAGCATTTTTTTCTGCGATGGCTGTTAGCATTGACTCCCATTGCGCGGTCATATCAGGCAACGTGGCTTGCAGAGGTAAGGCATTAATCAACGCACAGCCAACCTGTGTGGCGACAATTTTCTTCCCTTGTCTTGCTAAAAAATCTCGTGTAAATAATAAATCAATAATACCGGCACGTGTTGCATCAGTACCTAAGCCATCTGTATCTCTAAGCACTTTTCTAATATTGCCATCATTAACAAAGCGAGCAATACCGGTCATAGCGCTCAACAAACTAGCATCAGTAAAAGATTCTGGTGGTGTGGTATGTTTTTCAATCAGTTCACCACGTTGGCAATGTAATATTTGTCCTTGCTGTAGAGTAGGAAGCATATTTGTAGTGTCAGTAGATGATTTTTCGCTATTTGGAAACAGCACTTGCCAACCTAATTGCTGCACCATTTTAGTTTGTGCGGTAAAAATTCCGCCAGCTATGTTTACTTCAAGTTTGGTTTGTTGATATTGATGAATAGGATAAAACTGCACTAAATACTGCCGTACAATTAATAAATAAATATTTTTTTCAAAAGAATTCAAACTTATATTTTTAGGTGATTTTTCTGTGGGAATAATCGCATGATGAGCGGTTATGTTTTTATCATTCCACGCTTTACTTTTTATTGCACTGTCTGCATTTTTAGCTTGCTCACTACAAGGTAAACTAGAGTCAGCTAACATTTTAATTATAGTTGGCGCTTGCTTAAGTTGCTCTTTCGGTAAATAACGACAATCTGAGCGCGGGTAAGTAATCAATTTATGCTTTTCATATAACGCCTGACAAACATCAAGCACTAACTTAGCATTCATTGAAAACTTTTTCGCTGCCGCTATTTGTAAGCTAGATAAATTAAAGGGTAACGGTTGATTTTGCTGCTTTTGCTCTGTGTCAATTTTCTCTACAACGGCCGATTGATCATTAATTCTACTCACAACATTGATTGCCAAATCTTTAACTAATACTCGACCTTCATCATCACAATACTGCTGACATGCATCACTTGGTTGCCATTTAGCGCTAAAACAATCAGCTTCGTTGCTTTGCTCTTTATTAACACTTAAATGCGCTAATACTTGATAAAAAGGTTTAGAAACAAAATTATTAATTTCTTGTTCTCGCCGAACAACTAAACCCAATACAGGTGTTTGCACCCTGCCAACCGATAATACGCTGTTATAACCTTGTTTTTGACCTTGCAAGGTACAAGCGCGGGTTAAATTAACGCCATAAAGCCAATCCGCTCTTGAGCGCGCTAATGCTGAAATTGATAATGGTATAAAATCTTGGTTATTTTTAAGGGATTTAAGTGAGCGCTTTACCGCAGATAAATTTAAGTCACTGATCAATAGGCGTTTAACATTTGCTTTTTTAGTTTTTGATACCTTGAAATAGTCAATCACTTCATCAACTAATAACTGACCTTCTCGGTCTGGATCACCCGCATGAATAATTTCATCGGCTTGTTTAACCAATTTACGTAGAACCGTTAACTGAGATCGCGTTCTGGTAATAGGCTTTAATTGCCATTGTTGCGGCACTATAGGCAAAGTATCCATAGACCACTTTTTAAAGTTGGCATCATAATCTTGCGGATCTGCTTGCGCTAAAATATGCCCAATACACCAACTCACCACATCACCATTTGCCACTTCAATATGGGTTTTATGGTTCTTATGAGGCTTAGGTAATGCGGCAGCAATAGCACGACCTAAACTCGGTTTTTCAGCTATGTATAATTTCAACTTAGCGCCACTAAAATGCAAAAGAAGTTAATTGTAGCCCGTACACTGTTTTTATGTACAGTTTTATTTGTTGCGCACAGGTAAGATTTTATCTCTAACTTTTTTCATGTGCTCACGAAAGCTTTTATCAAACTTACTTTCCCCGCAAGCAAATGCCGAACTAGAGCCTTCAACTGGACTACCTAAAAACTGTTCTCGAGTGATAGTGCACACTCCATTGTCGTATTTAGTGATAGATATATCATTAGACATTTTAGTAGTTCTTTTCTCACGCTCTTGTTCAGGCGTTAACTGCTCATTGGAATGCGGTACAGGAATTTGTTTACCATGCATCACAGAAGGCGATCTAAATTGCTGTAACTCTGCTAGTTCTTGATTCATCATTTTTTCATTAATTGAATCTCGCAAGCTGTTAAGTTGTTTATAGGCAGAGAAAGTAGTTTGTGCGGGTTTTGACACCTTGCTTATGCTTTGATTTTTAACTACTGCTGATAAAGGCTTAGATGAAGCAGCAGATGCTAAAGCTTTTGATTTTTTAATTTTTTTCTTGTCTGTGATTATCTTTTTGTCCTTAAGATCAACTATTTTTTCTGGTGTTACTTCCGGTTTTATTTGCGCTTGCTTAACAGTTACTGCTTTAGGCGGCATTTTATATAAGTAACTTTTTATCGCCTTCGGGGTAATATCTAGCTGTTGAGGTTGTTTTTTTTCTGCAACAAATAACAATAAAATTAACAGCACAACATGCACTAATATTGACGCTAAAAAGGTAGTTGAGTGTGTTTTCAGAACATTCTTTTTTTCCTTATCGGGCACTTTTGATGTTTGTGCGAACACATTATCTTCTATTATAAATCCATCTAACACAGAACCACCTAGCACTCGCAAACTAACATTTTATTAACAGTCAATAGACCTTAAAACACTTAATAGGTTCAAAGCATATTTAAAAACTAAGCTAATAACACCAAGTAAAAACACAATGCACCACAGTAGAGCAACCACACTATAAAAGCGCACAAAACACTTAATAAAAACACCTAACACATTAAAAAACAACAACTTTATTTTTGGTTCGTTATTTGCTCTATATATAAAAAATACAAAGGGCAATTATTATTTCTGTTAACAGAAATAAATGCCAACAGAAACAAAAATCAAGGCGCGTTATGTTATTTGGCCGTAAAAAAAGAAAACCTATTTCTATCCCTAATAAAAAAGTTGATGCTTGGCATTACACCACCTGTAACTATTGCTCTACGGGCTGTTCAATTGAATTGGGATTGAATAAAGACAAAGAAATTGTCACTAGCCGTGGTCATGCGGGTGCTGATGTTAACCGTGGTAAATTATGCATTAAAGGCTTACTCGAACATGAACTATTCGACAGCGCAGGTCGAGGCACTGAGCCGCTTATGCGTGAGCAACATTTTGATAAATTTAAGCAAACCACTTGGGATAACGCCCTAGATGTTAGCGCGCAAAAAATTAAAGATATTCAACAACAGTATGGCCGAGATGCCTTTGCCATTGTTTCTACCGGGCAGTTATTAACGGAAGAATTCTACACCTTAGGAAAGCTTACCCGAGGCTGCATAGGTACTAACAATTACGACGGTAACACCACACTTTGTATGGCATCAGCCGTGAGTGGTTATAAACGCTCATTTGGCGCTGATGGCCCACCGGGATGTTATGATGATTTTGAGCATACCCATTGCTTAATGGCGTTTGGCTCTAACCTGCCTGAGCAACATCCTATTATTTATTGGCGCTTAAAAGAAGCGTTAGAAAAACGTAAGTTTCCGTTAATAGTGGTCGATCCACGGGTCACTATGTTGGCGCAATTTGCTGATATTCACTTACCGATCACGCCGGGCACTGACTGTGTGCTTATTAACTCTATGATGCATGTGATCATAAACGAGCAACTGCAAGATCAAGCCTACATTGACGCTCATACTCAAGGTTTTGATGAAATAAAAAGCCTAGTTCAAAATTACGATCCTAAATCAGCACAACATATTTGCGATATCGACGAAGATACCATTCGCAGTGTTGCCCGATTATATGCCAAAGCGCCTGCTGCCATGAGTATTTGGACTATGGGGATAAATCAATCAACCCACGGCTCTGATGGTGTGGCTAACATTAATAACTTAAATTTAATCACCGGAAACATTGGCAAAAAAGGCGGTACGAGTTTATCTATTACCGGTCAGTGCAATGCTATGGGTACGCGAGAATGGTCGTCATGCTCAGGTTTACCGGGTTATCGTTATTTAGAAAATGAGCACGAACGCCAAGAAATTGCAGATTTTTGGGGTATAGATGCCGATTTTTTCCCGAAAAAACGTGGTTTACAGCAAACCGATATTTTCCATGCTATTGAAACTGGCGAAATTAAAGGCTTATGGTTAATTGCTACCAACCCAATGACTTCTATGCCTAATACAGGGCGCATTCGTAAAATTTTAGAAAAACTTGATTTTCTTATTGTGCAAGACGTTTACAGTGATGTTGAAACCAACCAGTACGCTCATGTGTATTTACCTGCGTCTGTGTGGTCAGAAAAAGAAGGCTGTCATACTAACACCGAACGCCGCGTCAATCTAATTTCTAAAATTGTCCCTTGCTATGCTAACTCTAAGCCAGATTTATGGATTTTCAATCATATGGCGAAGCGTTTTGACAACGGCAATAAAATTCATTTTCCTGAACATGCCGAAGGTGCTTTTGAAGAAATGAAGCAGTTATCAAAAGGCACTAATGCTTATGGCGAGCAAAAGACCCTTGATATATCAGGCATGAGCTATGAAAAAATAGTCAAAGCGAAAGGCATTCAATGGCCGTATCGCGAAAGTGACGATGAAGCTTCTCAACAAGGAATGCAAAGCTTAAAAGGCGATCCACGTTTATATACCGACGGTCAATTTCAAACCAAATCAGGTAAAGCTAATTTAGTGCCTGTGTATTTTTACAATAATAATGAGCAACCTTGTAAAGATTACCCATTTTGGCTGAACTCTGGACGCGTAGTTGAACATTTTCATACCCGCACCCGCACGGGAAAAATAGGCAACTGTAATAAATTTAGCCCCACGCCTTATATGGAAATGAACCCTGATGCAGCCAAAGAATTAGGTGTTCAACATCAAAGCTATGTGCGCTTAACCAGTAGGCGTGGTGACAGTGTGGTGATGGTGCAGTTAACCCAGCGAGTGCCGCGAAACATGGTGTTTGTACCGTTTCATTTTCATGATTGTGTTAACCGTTTAACCCTTGGTTTGCTTGATCCCCATTCACGACAACCTGCATTCAAACAAGGCTCAGTACGCATTGAAGTACTCGATGCTGAGCAACAAAAAGAAGCTGCACAGCTTAATGTTGAACGTCGCGCATTTTAGGTAAAAAATATGACACAAGTAATTGAAAAGAAATCTACGGTAGAAGTTTACGATCCTAATGCTATCTCAAACCATAAACAAAGTGGCGAAAGTAGTGAACAACAAGGTAGATCGGATCACTGGCAAGTGCGCAGCCAAGAGCAAGAATACGCATTTTTATCTGACACTAATCATAGTGATACAGAAAAATCTAAAGAAAATCGTTATGGGCAATTAATTGATCTAGTTGATCTAACCGATGAACCAGCACAACGTTCACTGTTTATTAACGAAAACCCTGAAGTAGGTACTAATCCTAATCGCAACAAACAACATGGCTTTTTCTTCACTGCGGATAACTGTATTGGCTGTCATGCTTGCGAATCTGCCTGCTCTGAAAAAAATGACAATCCATCTCACTTAGCCTTTAGATCCGTAGGTTATGTGGAAGGTGGCTCTTATCCTGATTACAAACGTATGAATATTTCAATGGCGTGTAACCATTGTGATGACCCCGTATGCTTAAAAGGCTGCCCTACTCGCGCCTATACTAAACATGCTGAGTATGGCGCGGTATTGCAAGATCCTGAAACCTGTTTTGGCTGTGGTTATTGTACTTGGGTTTGCCCGTACAATGCGCCACAACTTGATCCTGTAAAAGGGCAAGTATCTAAGTGTAATATGTGTGTTGACAGGCTTGAAGTAGGATTAAAACCTGCTTGTGTTAGCGCTTGTGTCGGCAACGCCTTAGATTTTGGCGTAATTGAAACCCCCCCTAAAAATCGAGAGCAATGTAAAACCAATATTCCCGGCTTTCCTGATCCTGAAATAACTCATCCCAACGTGCGTTTTCAGCAAGTAAAAGACTTACCCAATGAGATGACTCGCACTGACTCTGCCCCAGTGAAATATCACAAAGATCCACAAGGTAACTATAAACCTGTGGTTGATCAAAAAGCAGGGATCGCCAAACATTGGAACTTTGCTCGTTTAAATTCGCGCGAAAACCCTTTGGTACTATTTACCTTATTTGCTCAAGCGGCATTAGGCACTTTTGCCATTCCTTTTATTGGCGCTTTGCTTGGGGTAGAAGCCTTAGAGGTATTTATTGAATCAGACATGTTTTTGCCTTTAACCATTATCGCGCTCGTAATGACCACTTTTGCTTTATTAATGAGTGTTAGTCATTTGGGCAAACCCATGCGCTTTTATCGAGGTTTTAATAACTTACGCTACTCGCCAATGGCACGTGAAGGCTTAGGACTGGCTCTGTTCAGCGCGGGTTGTGGCTTAACGGCATTATTTTCCTTACCCAATAATTCGTGGGCATCATCTTTGATACAACAATTAACGAGCGTCGATTTAACTGCGTTAACTCAAGAGTTACCCTTACCAAGCATTGTTACGGGTACTGGAATATTTGCCTTAATAGCAGGCGCTGCAGGGTTATTCTATATGAATAAGTGTTATCAAATAAAAGCGCGTCCTTTTTGGCACCATCTACAAACAGCCACCGCTTTTATAGGCAATAGTATGTCATTAGGCGCACTTGTCTCGGGTATTACTGTGATCACTACACTATTACTAATGAACATTGCCATTAATGAGGTAATAATCACTTTTGCTAGCGTATTTACCTTGGGTTTAATCATAGAAGCGTTAGGCTTAATTAAACACAGTCATGATTTAAACCGTAGCGATAATGAAGGTGGCGCAGCGCATTATGTACAATGCACAACTTTTGGTAAAACCTATTTATTACGCAACATTCTACTCGGATTAAATATTGCTATCGCTTGTGGTTTATTAACGGCGCAACTTTCAGGCTTTACTGACTCAGCATTATTATTGCCGTGGTTAGCATTAGCTTTAGTAAACTGTTTTACCGCACTTATTGGCAGAGCCTTGTTTTATATTTTAGTAATACCGACCACCATGCCAGGCGCTTTCTTTTGGAAAAACAAAAGCTTTGAAGAGCACGCCCGTGATACAGGATTGGCCAATAATCCCGCCACAGGTGTAGCCCCACTTGCGCATTAAATAAAGAGAAAATTGATGTTAAAAACCATTGATGACACCTTGCACAGAACCTGCTTAATTGGCTTAAGCTATTTTAATGTGCAAGGTGAACAACTAAAACAAAACATACTTGCAGGGCGTGTGGTTAAAGTAGATAGTGAAATAGGGCTAACGGTTGAGTTATTAACAAATGAGCAAACAGCAAACGGAGCCAACAAAGCTGCTCATTTTATTTTACCCACTAATTTAGCGTGCTGGTTCTGCGCCCCTCAAGGTGAATTTCATACCAGCCAAAAAGGGATAAAAATCATTAATCCTGACTACTTAGTTACGTGGGATATTTATCAGCTAAAAGATAAACAAAAAACAGACAACAATACACAAGACAGTGAGCAACAATGGTGGCAATGGCGCCCTAGAACACAAGCGCCAAATGTTGGCTAACTTATTATTAATGCGTTAGCCACTATATTAAGTATTGTTAGTAAGCATTATCATCAATACTATGCGATAATTCACACGGCAATAATAACCAGCATGGCTCAATATGAAACTTTTAGTTCGCAACCTTTCTCGCTCAACAACGGAACAAGAAATCCGTATTTTATTCTCCGCCCATGGCTCTGTTAACGAATGTAATTTAGTGTTAGATCAAGAAACAGGAAAATCGAAAGGTTTTGCTTTTGTTGAAATGCCCAATGAAAGTGAAGCAAAAGCAGCACTTTCGACCCTGCACGAAACCAGAGTTGCAAAAAACAGAATTAGAGTAAAAATAGCGCAAAGCTAGCTTGATATATATCTCTATAATGAAAAAAGCAGCCATGGCTGCTTTTTTCATTTAACTATTATCACTTACCAACTAAAAGTTTACACCATATCGGCAAACGGGTTTTTGGTAGGCAAAGCAACGGCATGTTTAAATTCAGTAAAGTTTAAGCTATCACTATTAATATCAATGCCATTTTCATCTAATAGCCCTTCACCAAACTTATAAATAATATCAAATTGACCTTGATTAGCACGCTGACGATAAGCCGCTTGTGCTTGTTCAACCTGTGCTAATTTTTGTTGATATGCTTTCATCGCCTGTTCACCATTACGCTTTGTCATCATGCGTAAGGTGATTTCAGGTGAAAATACCGCTGCGGTCGCATTGTTACCACCAAAGCCTTTAGAGTTGATAAACGCGACATCCATATCACCACAGTTCCAATGTTCTGTAGCAATATTTAAGCGAGCGTTGTGCACATCATCAGCAACTTTATCTATGGTAGTAACGCCGGGCATAATTTTATCATTGAATATACCTAATGCCATTGCCATTTGGTCGCCACTTGCCGGGCCAATAGTATGACCAACAAAAGCTTTTGGCGCAGCAACTGGCCAGTTATTTATATCGAAACTGCTGGCGATACGATCGTAAATTAACGATTCAGTCACGCGATTTTGCGGCGTACTGGAGCCATGAGCCAAAATAAAGCTGCGCTCTTGCAGCGATTCTTTACCTAACACACTTTGCGCTAATGCGACTGACTTTGCCATGGTAATATAATTACCAGGACCTGGGGCTGTAATAGATTTTTTGTAACCATCAGCATTAACAAAAACATCAGCAACTGACGCCATCAGCTTTGCGCCCATTTCCATCGCTAAGGCGTCGTCCATTAACACTACAAATTGAGCACCTTCGCCAATAGTAAAACCACAATTTTCACCAAAAGGTCGGCTGGTTCTACGGTGATCGGCTTTATCGCTATTGTCGAGTTTCTTTAATCCTGATTCATTAGCCAAGGCACTCATGTTACCAAAACCTTCAATAACCTCAGGGGTTATTGGCGCTTCAGCGCTGCCAACAACCGCAACACGAATTCTACCAGCTTGCATATCTTGCACGGCAGAGCGTAAGTTATATAAAAAAGTGGCACAAGCGCCTGATGAAGAGAAAGTAGTGCCAACATTACCAGTAACATAAGCATTAATAAAATCAGTAGACATGGTATTTAACCCTAGGGCTAACTGTTTAGTGCTAACTCTTGTCCCTGCTAAGCGACTTTTTAATAAACCACCCAGGCCTTCTTGTTGCATCTGCCCTGCTACAGAAGCAGAGTAAGTACCAACTTCATCAGGACTGATTTTATCTAAAATAGCATCCCATTCTATGCCCGTTGAGCGAATAGCATCGGTGGCAGCAAATATGGTTGCTTGTAAACCGCGCGGTTGATATCGGCTATTATAAAGTTCGCCCGGCTCAAAGCCTGTAGGCATTTGCCCAGCGGCTTTTATTGGATTATCGCGATAAGCATCATGAGAAATAGTTAAATGTTCAGGTATTTCAACACATACTCTACCCTCACCTAAATCAGTCACTTGCCATGCATGAGGTAATGGATGTGGTAATTCTTTAGCGCGTAATTCAAAAGTAATGTTTTTATCAATAGGGCGAACGTTCATTTTTTGATGCCAATGGGTTGCATCAGGATCAAAATGATTCTTCTCTATTTTTCTAATTAAGGTGCCATCGATAATCTGCTGACCTAACTTGGTTTCAATTTCACTTGCACTAATGGCTTGACCTTGTTGGTCAACTAGTTGACCATCTTTTACTGTCACTAATTTCATTAAACTGGCTAAGCCAAGAAAGGTTTCTTGACGCGCCTCAGTATTAATTTTATCAATAACAATACGGCGAAAACCTTGATGAAATGATGTACGACCAGCGGCGTTAATACCGCCCATGCCAATAACTACAGGTAATGATGTCATGAGATAAACCTTTTGTACCACAGAAAAATGCTAAACAATAACTTGATGAAATTAGTTTATCGTTATGGAAAGTAAAATAATAAGCAAAAACAGCCATAAAATATGCCATAATAGCCAAATTAACTTTAATTTAGTGTAATAATGCCAAAAAACAACGTTAAAAACGCGAAAGCACAGCAATTACAGGTAAGTTTGGTGATTTATCAGCATGTACTTGCCACGGGTCTAACCTTGCCATTAGAAATGTTATTAGCGGGTGAAGCGTTCGCACGTCGTTACGACAAATCAACACTTAAATTAAAAACTCAACTTGTGAGCCAAGAAAATAAAGCCGTTGTTTCTCGCGCCGGCATACAATTTCTCCCCGATGTTATTTTAGATAATTTAACCGCTGATGATGACTATTTACCTGATATCATTTTAGTACCTAGCTTATGGCGAAACCCAAGACCGGTGTTAAGACAACATGCTAAGTTAATTAAATGGTTAAAAGATTGCTGGCAGCAAGGCTCAACCTTATTAGCTGTGGGAACTGGTGTATGCTTTTTAGCTGAATCTGGTTTGCTTGATGACCATAGCGCCACTACGCATTGGCATTACGTAGAACAATTTAAACGTGATTACCCAAAGGTTGAGCTGAAGCCAGACTTTTTCATTACCCAGTCTGAGCGAATTTATTGTGCAGCGAGCTTAAATGCTTTGGCTGATATTATTGTTCATATCATCAATCAAACCTATGGCCGTGCTGCCGCGCAAAATGTGGAACGCAATTTTTCTCACGAAATAAGAAAACCCTATGAAGAACAGCGTTATTTAGAAGGCTCTGTAGACAGGCATGCCGATGAACTCATTGCGCAAATTCAGTTTTGGTTACGTACTAATTTAAGCAACGATATTAGTCTAGCTGAACTAGCCGAGCAATTTGGACTAAGCCAACGTTCTTTTACCCGCCGTTTTAAAGTTGCGACAGGCATGCGCGCAACTGAGTATTGGCAACAATTACGTATTGAAAGCGCTAAAGAATTATTAGCATCGAGCAATCTGTCAATACAAGAAATCTCTTATCATGTTGGTTATCAAGATCAAGGTCATTTAACCCGTCTTTTTAAACAAAATTTAGCGTTAACACCTAAAGATTACCGCGCTATGGTTAGAAAGAAACTGTTTAGTCAAGAATAACCTTGTTAGTTTTAATTAGCTGCGGCAAAATAAGCCAGTCCATATTAAACAATCATAAAGATACAGAGAAAAACATGAGCGAACAATTATCTACCGCCCTTTCCATTGCACAAAAGCAAATTAATCAAATGCTAAGCATGCAAGATGCCATGAACTCAAGAGTCAGTGAAACATGGCGTGATAATGGTTATGAGTGGTATCGCGCTATTTGGGTAGAATGTGCTGAAATGCTTGACCACCACGGTTGGAAATGGTGGAAACATCAAGAAATTGATGTTGCTCAAGTGCAGCTTGAATTAGTCGATATTTTTCACTTTGGTTTAAGTTTACGCTTAATGACTGGTGATAGTCTTGAGCAAATATCTACAGAGCTTTCAAAAGAGCTACACCAAGGCACAGCCGAGAATGACTTTAAAGTTGCCTTAGAAAACCTTGCTTCCGCGGCGGTTACCCATAAATCATTTGATGCTAAAGCATTAGCTGATTGTATGTCGTTAATGAATATGGATTTAGACGAGTTATTTCGCCAATACGTTGGGAAAAATACCTTAAATTTTTTCCGTCAAGATCATGGTTATAAAGATGGTAGCTATATCAAAATTTGGCATGGTGAAGAAGACAACGAAGTATTGGCTAATTTAGTCAACACCCTTGATGCTAGCAGTGAAGATTTTCAACAGCAGCTATACGCAGCATTAGAAGAGAAATATCCTAAGTAGCTCGTAACTGCGACAATTGCCTAGCCTCGCCCTGCTCGTGTCGACCTACCAATAATCTTTGGCACAAATTCTGCTTAATCACTATTAAGTTAGCGCTTTACTCATCATTTTGAGTAAAGCGTCAAGAATTTGAATTGCCGGAGATATTTATGGAACTTATTTTATTTGCTTTAATCAGCCTAATTGTTATTGTTGGTGTCTTAGCAAGCCGTTTAAATGACAACAGTTTTCCCTTTCCTTTTGACAGCAAAACGTCAGTATTCACTCCCGCAGAAAAAAACTTTCAGAACTTACTTGAGCAAGCAATGGGGAGTAAGTATCGTATTATCAACCGTGTAAAATTGGCAGACATTGTTACCATTCGCAACGGTGTTTCTAACAGAGCAAGTCAAAATGCGGCTAACAATGCCGAAGGAAAATACTTAGATTTTGTTATTTGTGATCGCAGTTCAATGAAGTTACTTGGCGCTATTGATTTAGTCGATACACAAGGCAAAGGCTATAAAATTAAAAAAGACTGGTTTGTTAGTGGCGCCCTTGAAGCGGCAACTATTCCTCACTTGAGAATAAAAATAAAAGCGAACTATACCTTAGACGAAATTAGAGCCTGCGTGAATTCACGCTTATTAGGCAACAACTCACCACTACCAAAAGTAAAAGGTAGAGTTATTCCAGCTCCAATGGTGAAAGCACGTCCAAAAAATACCGGAGTGTTAAGCCCCGCAGCAGCACAAGCACAATTATCTCCACAGATGTCCGGGCAATTAACAACACAAAATGTGGCAGCTTTACCCCATTAATATAATTACAAGAGAAATTACCGCCCATTAAAAAATAAAAACCAGCAAACGTTGCTGGTTTTTTTATTATTTAACCTGAACTTATCTCTACCAAATTTTTACTCGTTCATTTGGTGGTAAATATAGAGCATCGCCTTCTTTTACATCAAACAAGGTATAAAATTCAGGAATATTTCTAACGACACCATTCACTCTAAACTGAGCAGGTGAATGCGGATCGGTATTTACCTGTACTCTTAACGCTTCATCACGCATCACTTTTTGCCATGATTTACCCCATGATAAAAATACGCGTTGCTCACCGGTAAAACCATCCATAACTGGTGATTTTTTGCCTTTTAAAGAGTTTTTATAGGCCGCTAACGCAATACTCAACCCACCCAAGTCGCCAATATTTTCGCCCAAGGTAAAAGTGCCATTAACGTGCAAGTCGTCAAACACTTTAAAACCATCATATTGAGCGACTAATTGATTGGTTCTTTGCTTAAACATTGCTTTGTCTTTATCTGTCCACCAGTTACGTAAAACACCATCACCATCAAATGTGGCACCACTGTCATCAAAACCATGACCTATTTCATGACCAATAACAGCGCCAATAGCGCCGTAGTTCACTGCACTTTCAGCATTTAAATCAAAATAAGGCGGTTGCAATATTCCCGCAGGGAAAACAATTTCATTCATTGGTGGGTTATAATAAGCATTGACGGTTTGTGGTGTCATATTCCACTCATGCTTTTGCACAGGCCCTTTTTGTTTCGCTAAATTTTGCTGATAAACCACTAAATTTGCTCTTTCAATATTACCGACCAGATCATCACGCTTAATGCTTAAGGTACTGTAATCTTTCCAAATATCAGGATAGCCAATTTTAGGGGTAAACTTAGATAGCTTGTCTAGCGCCTGCAATTTAGTCTCTGCACTCATCCAGTCAAGCTGCTTAATACTGTCTTCATATGCGGCAAGTAAATTATTGACTAACGTCAGCATCTTCTCTTTAGCTTCAGGCGGAAAATGTCGCTTAACATAAACTTTACCAACCACTTCACCAAGATGATTATTTACTAGTGATACCCCACGACGCCAATCAGGCAAAGGCGCTTCAATACCGCGCAATGTTTTAGAATAAAAGTCGAAATGTTCATCGTCAATAGCTTGACTTAACGACGTTGAATTAGCATTAATAACGCCCCACTGAAGAAACAGTTGCCAGTCTTTGATGTCGGTAGCCTTAATAATGTTGTTAAGTGCCTTTTGATAATCAAGTTGAGTGATAACCAAGCCATCAATATCACTGATCCCAGCCTCAGTTAAATACCCTTGCCAGTTAAAATCTGGCATGATGGTTTTTAATTCTGTTAATGGAATTTTATTATAAAGCGCCACCATATCGCGAGTTTGTTCTTTTTTCATGTGCTCTGCGGCTAAACGCACCTCTAAAGCCATGATAGTTTTTGCGGCTTGAGCTGCATCTTTTAAGCCCGACAAACTCAGCATTTTTTCAATATGGCTAAGATATTTGGCGCGTATATTTGCTGACTTTTCGCCTTCAGTAAAATAGTACTCTCGGTCAGGAAGTCCTAGTCCTGCTTGCCACGTATACATCATGTAACTGTCGGGGTTTTTAAAGTCTACATATTGCCCCAACGAAAAAGGCGTGCCGTAACCTAATTTATTGGCCGCAGCAAAATACACAGCTAATTCATCATAATTACTAATGGCGGCAATTTTTTTAAACTCATTTTCTAACGGCGTGACAGCTAATTGGTTGCGCTTTTCTCTATCGGTATAAGAATAATATAAATCGCCAACTTTTTGCTCATCGCTACCTTGTGAAAATTTGCCACTGGCAGACTCGTCAATAATCGCTTTAATGTTTGCTTGTGATTCTTCATGAACAATGTAACCGACACCGTAACTTGCTTTATCGGCAGGTATTTCAGTTTTTGCTACCCAAGCACCGTTAACATAAGCGTTAAAATCATCACCCGGCTTGATGCTATCATCCATATCTTTTAGATATAAACCCGACTTTAGTGCTGCTTGTGTTGCTTGTTTCGGGGTATCGGCAGTGGCTGACTCGTTGCTATTATTTGAAGGCCCGCATGCGGTTAAGGCCACAGAACTCAAACTCAATAACATACTTGAGATGAATAAATGTTTTTTTATTATCATAGCTATTCCTTGTTATTCCTTGCTTTAATTTCACCAGAATAGCGTTAACACTTGAAAACTATACTGACGAACAATTTTTAGACAAACCATCATCCCACATTGTAAATAGTTTGTTAATTAAAACTTCTCAGCCTATTAAAGATTTACAGGCCTGTGTATGTTATTTAAGTATCGTTATTTTCGTAGGTGGGAACTTGTTCGCGCTTGAATGAGCGCGAACAAGTTCCCACCTACAATCAGAAAAACAGCACGTTTATATTTTCCCTTTACCGGGGTTATCTGCATAGCCATGAAGATTTTTGATTTAACTCAGGTTATAATTCCTTCATATTCAAGTAAAAATAGAGCAGATCATCAAATGAAAGCAGGTATTATCGGCGCCATGGAGCCAGAAGTAGCCATTTTAAAAGCAAAGCTGGTTAATTGTGAACAAAGCACTCACGCAGGTTATACATTTTATCAAGGACAAATAGATAATAACGATGTGGTCATTGTACAATCGGGCATAGGTAAAGTTGCCGCTGCCTTAGCAACATTATTATTAATTAATGAATTTTCGCCCGACTACATTGTTAATACTGGCTCTGCTGGTGGTTTTGACGCTTCACTTAAAGTTGGCGATATTGTTGTTAGCTCAGCAGTGCGTTACCACGATGTTGATGTTACTGCCTTTGGTTATGAAATAGGGCAACTACCGGGAAATCCTGCCGCTTATATGCCACATGAAACTTTGGTTACAGCCGCTAAAGCGGGTATTGCTCAACTTGAGAATATTAAAGCCATGGTTGGTTTAATCACCACAGGTGATACTTTTATGACCAAAGATGATGATATCGCTAAAGCTCGGGCTAACTTTCCTACCATGGCAGCTGTTGAAATGGAAGGAGCCGCAATTGCACATACTTGTCATCAGCTGAATGTGCCTTTTGTTATTATTCGTTCACTATCAGATATTGCCGGCAAAGAATCACCAACTTCATTTGATGAATACCTAGAAACTGCGTCAGTTAATTCTTCCCAATTAGTTATTAACATGCTGAACGCGCTTAAAGGCGAAACGCTAGGTTAATTTAAAGTAATGTTGAAATAATACCAATGACTGACTTAACCACGCTTTCTACTTTTAGTTATCAACTACTTATATTACTTACCGTTATAATAAGTAAAACTGTGGTTAGTCATTTTATTGCTCACGAACCGTTACGATATTTCAGTTTTTATTGTGCAAAGCTCGGCGATAAAGTCAATAAAACCCACAACAGCCTTAAGCAACAGAGTATTGCCGGCTTAGTTGCTATCATAATAACCATTGCGCCTATTGCCGTTATTCTCTGGTTATTTGAGGTCTTTGTTGCTGTCGATTTTTTATGGCAAGCCTTGCTGCTTTATGTTGCTTTAGGCTCTATTGGTTTAGCGCAAGTAAACAAAAGCATCGCACAAGCACTGATTGCCAAACAGAATTATCTAGCCAAACAAACCCTTAGCACTTGGGTTTTAAGAGAAACGGAACAATTATCTAGCTTAGGCTTAAGTAAAGCTTGTATTGAAATGTATTTATTACGAACTTTGCAGCAAGGCTATACTGTTGCTGTAGTTTTTCTATTGTTCGGCCCTTTAATGGCTCTTTGCTACCGCTTGTTGCTAGAAATGCATTATTGTTGGAATACTAAACTGAAAAAATTTAATCACTTTGGTCTTTATGGTAAATACCTAGTCAATCTTGTTCTGTGGTTGCCGGTACGAATTTTTGCGATGTTAATGTTATTTACAAGTGTCGGGAAAAATTTCATTCTTTTTTGGCGATTGAGTAAACAATATTTTTTTAAATTAAATAATAATATTGCTTTGTCATTATTAGCGCTGAATTTAGCAATAAAACTTGGCGGCGTTGCCATGTATGACCATAAAGAAAAATTACGTAAGGCTAGTTTTAATGAGTTAGCCAGACAACCACAAGTAACCGATATTATTCACGGCACCAAAAAAGTTAATCAAATCGTGTTGATTAGCCTTTTTTTCCTTATTTTATTAGCTGTTGCTATTGAATTTGTTATTGCTAATACTTAAACGAATTAAGATCATATCCCTATAGAAAAATACCCTTAGTAAAATACCTTTAGTAAAAAATAAGGGATTATTATAAGCTGAGTACGTATCTAACTTTAACCAACCACTTGGGAAATAATAATGTTTAAAATCACAAAAATTATCGCATTAGCATTTAGCCTTATTGCAGGCTCAGTCTTTGCCGGTGAAACCCCACAAATATCTCAACAAGAATTATTGAGCGCACTTAAAGCGCCAAACAATAACATTGTTATTTTAGATGTTCGCACCGAAGAGGAATATAACCAAGGTCATATTGCCGACGCCGTTAATATGAGCCATGACATGATTGCAGATAATCTAAGTAAACTAGCGCAATACAAAAACAAAACAGTGGTGGTTCATTGCCGTTCAGGTCACAGAGCAGGTATTGCTGAAAAGATTTTAACTAAAAACGGTTTTAGCGACTTACGCCATTTAACCGGCGATATGAATGGCTGGGTTGAAGCAAAGTTACCTGTTGTTAGTAATAAAGCTGCGCACTAGTAATTCGTTAAAATGAATGAACTTTTATACTACTTAGACATTTTTGGAATTATCGTTTTTGCCCTTTCAGGCGCATTAATGGCAGGTAGATATAAATTAGATCCTTTTGGTGTAGTAGTGCTCGCTTCCGTAACCGCTATTGGTGGCGGCACTATTCGCGATATTATTTTACAAACGCCGGTATTTTGGGTGGTAAAGCCCCATTATCTTTATGTTATTTTAACAACAGCCCTACTCACAATTGTTTTAATTCGCCAGCCAAAACGAATTCCTAAGCGATTTTTGTTGATTGCTGACGCACTAGGTTTAGCACTTTTTGCGGTATTAGGTACGCAAAAGTCCTTAGCATTAGGTTCGCCCTTACCTGTTGCTATAGTTATGGGCACAATTACAGGCGTCGCTGGAGGTATGATTCGCGACGTATTATGTAATGTGATACCGATGATTTTAAGAAAAGAGATTTACGCTTTAGCGGCTATGCTAGGGGGTGGCTTGTTTGTTGTACTTCATTTACTTGGCTGGTCAGATAATATCGCCACCATTGTTGCTATTTTGGGGGCACTATTACTAAGGCTAGCTGCAATTTATTGGCGCGTATCTTTACCTGCCTTTGATATTATTGAACAAGAAGATAAATAACCTGAGCTCGGCTTAATAAGCGGAAAACTAGCCCTGCTCAAAGATACTTTTCATATCAAGTTGAATTTTATCATACCAACCTTCTTCAATAGTCACCGCAGGTAAGGCGGCTATTTCAATAACCCCACTGTTCGCCGTTTTTGCTGATTCATTGTAAACAGATAAAACATTTTTGATCACTACCGGTTGCGCTTTAAGGTTTAGTTTTTCCACCACCAACTTGGTGCCGCCTTCAAAAGGTTCAATAACACCTGATTGAGAACGCGTACCTTCTGGAAAAATAATAACTTTTTTCCCTTTACAAGCACGAATATCTTTAAGTAATTTGATAATTGCCCTTTTATCTTGCTGATCAACCGTGATATGACCTACTAAATCAACAATACGAGAAACAGGCCACTTGTCCATAATGCCAGTACGGCCAACAAAACGAACATCATTACCAATAATTTCTTCTAAGACAAAGATGTCAGTCATGCTTTGGTGATTAACAATTAATATGTCAGTGTCGTCGTCAATTACACCACTCAAATTAACCGTGGCGCCAGCACTTCTGACAATTCTAATGCTAAAAAAAAGTCGCAATCTATTAAATAAATCACTGTGTTTTTGGCACAACGAAAGCGCAATAGACTCAAGGGCTATCGTTAAATAAACTTTGCATTTTTTATAAGTAAAGGACAACATAATTTTTCTAAGATGTGACAAAAACAATTGTTTAAGCTTCTATTCCCCAGCCATCGTTATACCCAGAGAATTTTTTCGCCAGTTGCTCAAAATCGTTCTCTTGTTTAGTTACTGCCTCGTAACTTGGCACCATTTGCAACGTACAATCAAGATCCCAAACATTAGGGGTTTCATCTGGATGAACACTCACTAAAACATTTTCCATGTTTTCTTTTATGTAGTCTGACATTGCCTGTGCTTGAGATTCTTGCTCAAATAAATGAAAAAACACCACAGCATGAGTCATGCTAAGATCTATGCCTGCTTGTTGCATCTCGGCTAACACTTGGCCTGTTTCATCAGTGGGGAAATTCATAGTTTTTCTCTGTTATTTTCGCTGGGCAGTATTATAAACAGTGAATTACAACTTGAATAGTTTTTTGAAAAAAATAACTAAAATGAACAAAGACCACTCTGGCATTGCGCATTTAAAGCACGCTGTTTCAAATATACTTGCTGGCAGAGTTCATTAGACTTCTCACCATTTTTTTTCTCGGAAGCCACCTTTAATAAAATGGCTGCACCTGTGGTATTCACGGACACAATGCAGCCAAGCACTTGGCTATTGGTATGCACTAGAAAACACTGCTTGCTAGTATTGCAGCTACGATTATTAGTAATAATTTCCTGTTGAGATTTTTCAATAGTGGTTAATTGAGACTGTAAATTAGCAGAAGAGTTATTTAAGCGGCGTGATTTTTCTTGTTGTTGAACAGCTGCTTGTTCAAGCTGTGCTTTTAATTGAGTTGTTTTTACTGCATTTTCTTTTAATAAATACCCTAAAAATAGTAACACCACTAAAAAGGCAAACACAACAATAACCGCAATAGCTAACCACTTAAAAGCCGTTCTAAAAAACATTAGTTAACTTTTTCTTTGGTATTAACAGCTTGTGGATATTCGGCCAACATAGCCGCAATAGCTAACTTTATTCTGTCATTAATTTCAGCGCTGTTGTCTTTTTCTTTAAACTTTAAAGGGAAAACACTACGCCACACTGAACGATTTTTCTTAGGATCAACTAAATCTAAGACTAAATCTCCCGCTTTAACCGATGAGTATTGGCGCTCTGTTTGCCAAGTTGATGCTCGCAAACAGTGTGTACAAAAACGTACTGCCTTATTGTAGTTAGAAAAATCACCATGCTTACCATCAAAAAGATGATAAGTAACAATTAAATCAGTATTTTCAATTTCCGTATAATTAAATTGTTTACTGGCCATGGTGCGTTCAATTGCAATTTCTATAGCATTGCGGCGGTTATCTAATAAGCTTTGTGTTTCGCTAAAAGCAGAGTTTCGATCATAGAAGCTATAACTTTTAACCGTACTAAAATCAAAGCTATCATAATAAACCACACCGGCAATTTTACTGCTTGAACAAGCATTAAGGAAAACAACTAAGACAATGATGACGATTACTTTATACATACTAATTGGCTACAAAATAAAACTTATCATAGCCTAACAAGTTCTTTCTTAACTATAAATAGATTAAAGCTACATTAGTGTATTTTGCGTAACCTCTTTAAAGCTTAATAGTTGACCACCAAACTCTTTAGCAAAAGCTAAGGCATCTTTTTGTTGACTAAAACTTGCTAACGTTTTCCCCATAGCGCCGCTTTTTTCTGAGCCAACAACATACCAAGCAACTTTAGCATCAATAAAATACTTATCATCAATGCTGTCACTGCCCCAAGGCATTTTACTCATGTCGTGTACCAGTATTTGGCTAATATTGCGTTTGTTTTCGGGGTCTAAATAATAGCTAAACATATCTCTAGTTGAGCAAAATTTAAAAACTTGTTCGCCTGTCTCTTGACGAAATAATTCAGCTTTAGGGCCATCAAAGCGGGTAATAAGCATGCCACACAAATGGCATTCGTCACTCGACTCCATTGCTACAGCTTGATGTATTACTTGTTGTTGCTCAGGTTTTTCTGAGCAAGATACTAACGAAGCAACAACCATAGCAAAGGCGATAGTGTGTGTTATGAATTGAAGTATTTTCATGATTACAGTTTCTTTTTCTTAAAAATAACAATAGCCAAAACTAACGGTAAAACCACCCAAGCAACTAACGCTGATATTAACTGCGTTATTGACAAGCTAGCATTGAGGGCAGCTGACAAAGCACCATTAACATCACTACTTTCTAGACCTGTTAGGTTAACCAAACGAAATATATCAGTGGGGTTTAACATCATCAATTGTGTCAAACCTTGTTGAGTCACACCTTCTTCAACACCGACGAGTAAGGCTAGCAATGCCAAATCAAAAGCTAAAGCAAATAAGAACCAAATGATTAAAGCAAAGCCTGCAGCTTTTGATTTTTCGCTGACCGATAAGCTGATCAAATAAGCAATAGCAGTAAAACTTAATCCCAATAAAACGGCACTAACAATAAACAGCGCAAATGCGTTAAAAATATCGGTATCGCCAAGCTGAAAATACAACAAAACAGCCGAAGCGCCAAAGCCAAGTAAAGTCGCTAACGCGATAATGCCACCTTGACCAATAAACTTGCCCAATAAAAGCTGACTTTTACTTAACGGATAGGTCAGTAATAATAACAGTGTGCCACTTTCTTGTTCGCCAACAAAGCTGTCATAACTTAGTAATAACGCAATGAGCGGGATCAAAAAAACCGCCAAACTCGCCAAACTTGCAATTGTAGTAGCAAGTGAAGTAACCCCAACAGCGCCCGATGCCGCGGCACCAAAATAAGTTAAACCAATAGAGAGCAAGGCAAAAATAAGGGTAATTGACACTAACCAACGGTTACGCAAGCCGTCATGAAATTCTTTATTGGCAACAGTTAATAGTTGTTTCATTGGCTTGTCCCTTTGGCAGTTTGTTGCCTATTTTCATGTAAAGCAAGAAAGTGCTGATACACTTGCTCTAAATTAGCTGACTCAAGCTGAATGTCATCAAGATCATTTAAACTAAGCAGCTGTTTTAAGACATTTAATTTTTCATGCTCAGGCACCATCAAGGTGTTTTGGCAACCTGCAGTTAAAAAGCCTTCTAATTGAGGGTTTTGCGATACTGCGCCATTTAAACCACCTTTTTTAAAGGTCATCGGTTTAATAACAACAGGCAAAGCCGCTTGTTGGCGCAACTCAGCTAAAGTTCCCATGGCCAATAATTTTCCTGAAGATAAAATCATCGCGCGATCAATATGTTGCTCTACCCCCGGCAAAACATGTGAGCATAAAATCACACTAGAGCCTTTAGACTTAAGCTCGTCAACTGTTTTGTAAAAATCTCGCGTTGCGATAGGGTCTAAGCCAACTGTGGGTTCATCAAGCAATAGCAGCTTTGGCTCACCAATAAAAGCTTGCGCTAAACCTAAACGTTGACGCATGCCTTTTGAATAAGTTTTCACTTGACGTTTCATTGCATGGGTAATACCTACTTGCTCCAATAAATCAATAGCTTGCTTCTTAGCTGAATAACTAGCAAAGCCTTTAAGTTTGGTAAAATAGGTTAATACTTCCAAGCCAGTTAATTGATCATAAAAACTGACATTTTCAGGCAAATAGCCAACTTTTGTTCGACAACTCCACGCTTCTTTTGAGTCTGGCGCCATGCCCATCACTTCAACTTTGCCATGACTTGGTGAAATAACGCCTAAGATTAGCTTCATCATAGTGGTTTTACCCGCGCCATTATGACCAAACAAACCCAACACTTCCCCTTCATTAAGCGACATGGTCATTGCATTTAAGGCAGCTAATTGACCATAATTTTTTCCTGCCTCAGTTAACGAGACTAACGGCGTATTCATCATTATTCTTCCTGCAAATGTTCTGCTTTTACTTGCTTGTTTAAAGCTAGCTTTTTGGCTAGTGCAATTTGTTCGTTATGGAGGTTACTCAGTGAAAAGTTAGGTAACATCAAAGGATGGCTATCTTTAATTCCCGGCGGTTTTAATACCGGAAATTGCTTTTGTACCCAACGCAAAATTAAAATAGCGGGGCTGTCCATGAGCATTTTCATTTCAGGGTATTGCCATACGAGTTTATCAATGCCGTCATTTGGCTCAAAAATAGCATCGCCGATGCCATCATTATTCATATCCCAGCCAAGGTAGTTACTCCAGTAATTACCACGACCATCTTTGCTCCACTCTTGTTTTTTATTAGAAACATACTTCACTTGGGTTGGGTTATTGATAAAACTGTTGCCATAAATTTTTATATTTTCAGAGCCAGCAGTTAAATGAATACCAATTTCAGCGGTATCAACAATGTTACCCTCTAATGTGTTATAACCAGAATTATAAACAAACAAGCCTTTACCATCACGCCCTGAAACTTTGTTTTCAGGCTTAGTCCATACATTTTTAATGTAATTATTGCTAAAGGTTGATTCGGTAATAAAGTTGAGTAAAAAACCATAATCTTCACTGTCAGTGGTTTTGTTACCAACAATTGTCAACCGACGTGAACTCATCAGCGCGAAGCCAGCTCGGGTACTATAAGCCGTGTTATTTTTTACCGTATTATCGTATGAATACATATAATGAATGCCATAACGAAGGTGGTGCATAGCATTATTTTCAATTAAATTGTTTTGGCTAGAAATAACATAAATACCATCACGTGTTTGTTGCGTTTCATTTTGATAAACATGACTATGAGTGACATTAGTTATTTGAATACCATTACCCCTATCTGACGAGCGCAAATCGGGATTGCCTGAAACACTATTATTGAAAACTTGCGCTTGGGTAACATGGTTTAGCCAAATACCAAAGCCATCACCGTTAAGAGTGTTGTTGCTAATAGTGATATTTGTGGCTCTTTTATTGTCAATTTTTTCGTTGGCATAAATGCCAGAGTTTTGCTCGGTGAGATCATTTCCCCAATTAACGATAGTGAGGTTATCGATAGTAATACCAGCATTTTTTAATATCAATGCATGCCCTTTGCCTTGAGCATCAATAATAGCACCCGAATTTCCTTGAAGCGTTATTTGCTGCCTAATAATAAAATTACCCAAATAACGACCAGCATTCAGGGTAATAACATCACCATTTTGACTCGCATCAAGTACCTGCTGTAAATCATCAACGGGCGTTACTAACAATTCCTCAGCTAATAAACGCTGGCTATAACTGCCAACCAAAGCCAAAAAAATTAAAAGTAAAACATGTTTTATTTTCATCACTAACAAGGGAAACTCATCGTTGTGCTTTAACGTGACAACAGCATAACATCGATAACTTTTGGTCTTTTGATCTCAAATAAAAAATTGAATTAAAAAACGCTAAAGTAAACCAAAAGCAGACAGTAAGCTTCGACCACTAAGAAGTATTGATACCAAGACAACAATAACGCCAAGAATATTTTGCCAACGATTATTTTTATATTCTCCTAATATTTTACTGTTCATAATCCATAATAAAAATATGGTCACTACGGGTAATAAAATACCATTGGCTACTCGGGCGAACCAAATAATAGCGACAGGTTTGTAACCCAAGCTTGCTCCAAGTACCCCCAAAAAAAGTACAGTTAGCCAAATGATTTTGAAGCTCTTAGCATGTAAATTTTTATTGAGATCTAATATACCACTTAACGCAAAAGCAGCTGCTAAAGGGGCGGTTACTGCTGAAGATATACCAGCAGCAAATAAACCGATACCAATAAAAATACTTGCCATATCACCAAACAAAGGTTGTAACGATGGAGCTATGTCAGCTGCTGAAGTAATTGTTATTTGCTTGCCAAAAAAGGCCATTGCCGCCGTTGATAGTATTGCCATAGAGATCAAGCCGCCAAGAGGAATAGAAATGATTAAATCTTTTCTAGCGTCATTTAATTGTGCAGGTGATTGCCATTTTTTACTGACACTAGTGGCATGCAAAAAAAAGTTATAAGGCACCACCGTTGTGCCAATAAGCGCAATAACCGTTAAGGTTGCTCCCTCAGGAATAATAGGTGTAAATAACCCTGAAAATAACGCAGCAACATCGGGCTTTGTTAATAAAAAGGTTATGATGAAAGCGAAGCTCATCAGCGCCACTAAAGCGATTAATGCTTTTTCGATAAGCTTATAGCTACCCGATATTAAAAGAAAAAAAGCAAACAAACCAATAAGAGCGGGAAATAACGAATGTGCAAATGGAATAAATATTCCGGAGTTTTCAAAAATACTTACAAGCCCTAAGCTTGCCCCTGAAAGGTTACCACTTTGATAAGCGCTATTACCGATAACAATAGCAGACAATACTAAAGCGATAGATAAATAACGCCATAGCGGTGTCTTACAAATGCGGCGAATATTTTCACCCAAACCTTGCTGAGTAACTATACCTAGCCTTGCCGTCATTTCTTGTAAAATAAGTGTCGCGATAACGGAAAACAATAATGCCCACAGCAGCGCAAAGCCATAATTCGCACCAGCAATAGAAGCAGTAATAACAGTGCCAGGGCCAATAAAAGCAGCTGTAACTAAAAATGCAGGGCCAACTTGTGGAAACTTCATAAAAGGTTTCTATATTTTTTATTTCGTGCCTATGTAGATAACTCAGGTTTGCATATAAATTGAACTGTAGGTGAGTATTTATGCTTAATTTTGTAAGGCTAAAGCCTCACCTACATAGTTAAGTCTGTGTTACCTGAACGAAGTGCATAAGCATGTTTTATTTTGATCTCAGCATACTTATTTACTTATAAAAAAACAACGTTGAATAAAACAAAAAAAACGAGGCGCTAACTAACGCCTCGTTTATAACTAGGTTAACACTTTTTATTACTGATTCGAATGAAGCAGTAAATTACCGTTAAAAATTATAGCGAACTTTCACGCCATATTGACGAGGTTCGCCATAGGTATTACTGGTGTTGCCATCTTCCGTTCGACCACCATCTAAGTTACGTCCTGCGGTTATATAAGTAGCATAACGTTCATCTAATAAGTTGGTGCCGTATAACGCAACTTCCCACTTATCATCAAACGTCATTAAAGACACTCTTAAATTTAGCAATGAATAAGAGTCTGATTCAAACTTTTTATCATTATTGCTTTTGAAATTAACACTATCACGCCACGCATAATCAGCTCTGAAAACCATATAGCCAATGTCATTAAGTTCAGTGGTATATTGCGCGCCAAGAGAGTAGGTTAAATCTGGCGTATTAGGTACATCATTACCAGCAAAGTCAACACCTTCACCTTGTGGAAAGTATTCAAACTCTGCATTGGTATAAGCAACCACTAAGTTAACATCAAAGTCGTCAGCTATACGGGCAACAAACTCACCTTCAATACCTTGAATAATTGCTTCACCAGCATTGGTAGTGGTTGATACACCAGTATCATCATCATATTCAACTACTTGCAAGTTGGTATAATCGTAATAGAATAAACCAACATTGGCTCTTAAACGATTATCCAATAAGGTTGATTTAATACCTGTTTCATAACTCCATAAATCTTCTTGTTCAAAAGAGGTGCCGTCACCAATTTGGAAGCCGCCAGATTTAAAACCATTAGTGGCTGAAACATAAAGCATCATGTCATCACTAAGATCGTAATCTAACGCAAAACGTGGTGTCCAAGCACTCCAATTATCATCGGGTGTACCTTCATCATCTAACCCACCATTGACAAGCGTGGTAAAACCATAATCTTTAGACTCGTAACTGTAACGTAAGCCAAATGTGGCTCTCAGTTTGTTATTAACGTCATAAGTCATTTGACCAAACGCAGCATAGGCTTCAGTGACATTCTCTTCGGTTATTTCAATTGCAAGACCGTCAAATAACAGGTCAATGCCGCCACTGCCCTCTTCATTTAAATAAAATAAACCGGCTATCCATTCCAAATCTTCAGGAACTGTGTTTGATAATTGAAATTCTTGGGTGAATGATTCTGACTTTTCTAAAAAGTTAATATTAAAAACAGTAAACTCAGTAGCATCAGCATCAATCTTTTGATCAAAATCACTTTCACGGTATGAGGTGATTGATTTCATAGTGTAATCATCACCTTCCCATGTGAGTGTTGATGACACACCCCATACTTCTACATCGGTTTTAGGTTTATAGTTTAAGGCAATGTCATAATCATCTTTGGGCAAAGCTACACCAGCATCAATGTAATCTTGGGTGTAGCCACCACGTCTACTTATATAACCTGTGCCACCATCATTATTATAATCGGCTCTTAGTTCAAGATAGAGTTTATCTGAGAGATCAAACGCTAAAGTTCCGCGTCCGGCAAAAGTATCTTCATCTTGATATTTATCACCGGTTAGCATATCGCTATAAACGCCGTCGCGACTATTTTTCAATAAGGTTAATCGACCACGAGTTGTATCAGTTAAAGCGCCTGAAAAAGTGCCAGTTAAGCTTTGTTTGTTATAATTTCCCAATGTTAAACCAACAGAGCCTTCAAAATCTTCAGTTGGCCCTTTAGAAATAATATTTAACGCACCACCGACCGCATTACGACCAAATAATACTCCTTGTGGGCCGCGCAATAATTCAACACGCTGGACATCAAACATATCTTGATAACCAGTCGTTGCTCTAGGTTGATATACGCCATCTATGTATATAGTTGAACTTGGATCGGTAGCCACACCAAATGCCGTGGTGCCAATACCACGAATGTTAACAATGGCCATTGAATCGTTAGTAATGGTGATACCGGGGGCGAAAAATTGAAAATCATCCATATTGGTGATGCCCATTTGCTCTAACACATCACCAGAAATTGCAGTAACACTTAAGGGGGTTGATTGCACGCTTGATTCGCGTTTTTGCGCGGTAATTTTTATAACTTCAAATAGGGTATCTTTTCTATTGCTTTTTTGAACTGCTTCACCAGATTTGTTAGCGTTGTTTTCTATAGCGGTAGTATTTTCCACATCAGGATTTTGAGCCATTGCCCCTGAACTCAGGGCAACCGATGTAGCTAACAGTGACATTTTTGTTTTAACTAATAGATTGTTTTTCTTCATGTTTGACGCCTCATTTTTATTATTTTGTGAAATAACAATTACTCCACGTTTGGTGAGGCTAGCGGTAAAATCTTTATGTTTAAGCATAATATTCAATGCATCGTTAATAGAATAACGACCGACAATTGAATAATTGCCATTTTCTTTTGCTAATTTAGGTGGGTAAAGCACCAAGGTTCCCGTTTTTTCAACAATACGATTTAATGCTGCGGATAGCGTTTTTTCTTGGACATTAAAATCATACCGGGGTTCGATTTTGCTGGCGTGAACATTAAAAATAAAAACTAGGTAAAAAAGTAGAGTCTTACCGAAATTACTTAAAAAATTCTTGCTGCAGATCTTCCTTAATATTAACAATGCTATGGTAACAAAATTATTTTTTTCGCTAGCTTCATTAAGTAAGATGTCGGCATATTTAAAAACCACAGGGGAAATACTTTTTTTTTTCATTTAAACCTAAAATTAGTTATGACTTGACTGATAATCTAATATAATTTTTATTTATTTTTTTTATGTTAAGACCAAAGGTTATTTCAAGGGACTCAAATAAGGCTTCAATTTCCCCTACTCTAAAGTGTCCTGCAATAGGTAAAGTGCGCAGTGAAGGATCAGCAATTTCAATGGTAACATTAGTATAACGGCTAATATCATCAATCACTTTACGCAGCGGAACATTTTCATAAACAAG
>Ga0316205_10001241_pt1 | contig 34674 bp, 64 predicted proteins | sample 3monthpyrite_MG_FD_204941 | JGI IMG/M metagenome (GOLD analysis project Ga0316205, IMG submission 204941) | Microbial mat bacterial communities from mineral coupon in-situ incubated in ocean water Damariscotta River, Maine, United States -... | ecosystem: Environmental > Aquatic > Marine >...
CATTACAATGGCCTAGAATTAATTTCAGTTTAGATGGTTATGTAATAGCGTCTGACTCAATCCCTGTATTGCTCAAAGATGCTTTATGTGAAACCGCTATAGGTATAGACGCGGGTAATGACCCACTACTACCAGAAGAACGGGCAACAAAAACCGAATCAGTTGGCGACATATCTGTCACCTATATGGATGATTCAAGAAACTTCACTTATTTAAAAACGGTAGACGCTAAACTTAGTAAGCTAATCAATCAAAGTTTAAGGTCTTATCGTGTCTAAGTTTTACGAAAATCTGCAAAATACAGCGTCTAGGCTTTTAAAGTCTAAAGGACAAAGCTTGTCTTTTACTCGCAACGTAGAAACGGCCTTTAATCCGGCGACAGGGGTTAAGACTAATTCAGATTTTAGTTTTACGGCTTATGGTGCGGCCTTCGATTACAAATTAAGCGAGATTGACGGCACTGTAATAGAGGCTGGCGATATTCGTTTAATGCTGGAAAAGACAACTAATGCACCGTTAAAGGGTGATTCTGTTAAAGTTGATACAGTTAATTATAGGGTGATGGACGTTATGAAGTCATCACCGGCTGGCACTATTACGCATTACACTTGCAGGCTAAGAAAATGAGCTTTAGCGGTGATTTTAAAAGGTTTACTGAGAAAGCAGAGGCGGCGGCGGAAAAGGTTTTTCGTGGTACAGCTTTGGATATTGCGGGAAAAATAATGCAGCGCAGTCCTGTAGATACTGGGCGTTTCCGCAGTAATTGGCAAACAGCATTAAATACAATACCGTCTGGTATAACTGAAGGCACAGCCCAAAATGCTATGTCTAAGGCTAAATCAACAACAGCAAAGGCAACGCCGAAAGACTCGATTTATTTTATTAATAATTTACCGTATTCTTTAAAGTTAGAATATGGTCATAGTAAACAGGCGCCGATGGGGATGGTTAGGCTAACTGTCTCAGAGTTTGATAGAATAATTCAAGCTAACGCATACAAGGCTAGAAAATGACTGTTTTTGCTGATATATCCAACGCCCTAGATACGCGATTGAATACATTATCGCCATTGCCTCCTGTTGCATGGCCTAACCGTGAATATATACCTATAGTTGGCACTAAATGGATTAGACCGGCATTATTACCAGCCGACACTATAGCGGCAACCATTGGCGATACATCAAGCACAGACTTAAACACAGGTATTTATCAAGTTGATATATTTACCAAAGCGGGTGAAGGCAAAAATGATGCAATGGTACAAGCTGATTTAATTGCAGATCATTTCAAAAGAGATACAGAATTGACGTATAATGCACATACAGTGGTGATTAAAAATGTAAGTCAATCACCAGCCCAGATTAATAACGGCTGGTTTCAAGTACCGGTCAATATCGAATATTACGCATTTACAGCGGAGCGTTAAGAATGGGAAAACCTATTAAATTATTTAGCCCTAATGGTGAGAATCAAGTTTTATGTCAATCTATTAGAGTTGATTATATGAAAGCTAACGGCTGGACTGAAAAGCCAGTTCAAGAAAATAAACCGGCGAAGGCCGTTAAAAATAAAGGTGATAAATAATGGCTACATTTAGAGGCAATGACGGACTAGTAAAAAATGGCGCGAATCAAGTAGCGGAGGTTTTGGATTGGTCGCTATCAGAAGCACACAATACAATTGATGATACGGTATTGGGTGATACTTCATCGACGCATTTGGGCGGTTTAAATAGCTGGTCAGGGTCAATAAATTGCTATTGGGATGACACAGACACCACAGGGCAAGTGGCTTTCACAATCGGCGCAAGCGTTACTCTTAATCTTTTGCCAGAGGGTGCAACTACTGGCGATGCTGAATACACCGGTACGGCGACTATTGTTGGCATTGAACGTGCTGTAGCTAATGACACGACTGTTACACAATCATTTACCTTCACTGGTAATGGTGATCTTACAATCGGTACAGCAACATAATGGAGCTTAAAGACCTCTATACGGCTGATAAGCATGAAGATGGTGCAGAAATGCAGGTTTTAGATGAAAATAACAATGAAACTGATATTTATATTAGGATCGCTGGTATGGATTCTCAGGCATGGCAGGAAGCCACAAGGGATAAGCAGCAAAAGTCATTAACTAGATTATTCAATAAAGACAGTGAAACAAACCGTTTTATGGATGACGTGGATGATATGGTTAATGCTGCAATCGGCTGGCGCGGTGTTTTAGAGGAAGGCAAAGAATTAGAGTTTTCTAAAGAAAGAGTAAGAAAACTATTTATTCAAGCCCCTTTTATTATCGATCAGGCTATTTTATTTGTTAATAACCGCGCAAATTTTACGCGGAGCTAATCGGGTTATTTACTGAGTATGCGCGATGGATGATAAAAGCGCACACTCGGCAAAAAGGCTTTAAGAAATCCCGATTAGCTACAGCCGAGCAAATAAGCAAACGCAGTAAGCAGCCTAATAAACTGTTAATGAGCAAGCCTGATTGTCCTAAAGAATTGCTTTATTTATGGGCGCTGTATAATGACATATTAAAGGGATGTACTGATATTAGTTATGTTGATATAGCCGCGTATAAAGAATTGACAGGTAGAAAGCTAAAGCATTGGGAAGTAGATTTAATGATTAATATTGACATAATAAGGCGCAAAGCCGCTAACGAGGACATTTAATCATGGCTACGGACATCGCTACACTGGGTATAAAAATAGAGGCTGGCGATATTCGCAAAGCAGTAAGCGAACTAGACCGCCTTGAAAATCAATCTAAAAAAACAGAATCAAAGGTAAATAAATTACGCCGATCTTTTGGTGGATTGCAAACCGCTATCGGTGCGCTCGGATTAGCTTTGTTAGCCCGTCAAATGATAGGTCAAATAAACACCTATACTGCATTAAACAATAAATTAAAATTAGTTACAAAAGGCACTGATGGCCTTGCTAAAGCCCATGCAGATTTATTCGACATAGCGCAAGATACGCGCGGATCATTAGAGGGTACTATAGATCTTTATTCTCGTTTAGCTCGATCGACTCAAGAATTAGATATATCAAGCGAAAGACTCAACAACGTAACTAAAACCGTAAACCAGACTATCGCTTTATCCGGTGCTAGTGCTTCAACCGCACAGGCCGCACTATTCCAATTAGGCCAAGGATTGGGGGCGGGTGCCTTACGCGGTGAAGAACTAAACTCAGTTTTAGAAGGTACGCCAGAGCTTGCGAGAGCTATTGCGACAGGTTTGGGCGTTACTATTGCTGGTTTGCGTGAAATGGGCGCGGCTGGTGAATTAACAGCGGTTAAAGTTATAGGCGCATTAGAGAAGCAATCAGAGTCAGTAAATAAAGAGTATCAGCAAACAGCAAAAACAGTTACTCAGGCCATGACCCAAATCGAAAACGTAGCTCTAAAAACTTTCGGCTCATTAGATAGCTCAGAATTAATCGATTCGATGGACGAATTAAGAAAGATTATTTCAGATCCCGCTATCGTTTCAGGCTTGCAGTCTATTGGCTCGGTCATGCTTAATATTGTTAATTTAGGTGTTCAGGCCGCCGCAGGTTGGGGGATGATCTTTGATAAAATCCTAGGTCAAGACAACGCCGACAAAATAAAGAATATTAATAGGCAGATAGAAGACCAACTCGCTTTAATTGGTAGATTAAACAATCAATCACGCGCGGCTAATTGGATTGACAATCAATTTGGAATGACTCAGCAAGAAAAAATAGATCAAGCCATAGCAAAAGTTAAGCAGCTTGCAGTCGAAAAAGAGAAATTAAATGCGCCTACTGATGGCGGTGGCGCTACTGGTTCGAGTGAATCAGGCAGTGGATCGGTGGTCGAACCACTAGAAATGCCATCACCAGAGGAAGACCCCGCGTATATTCAGGCATTATTAGTTAATGGTTTACTAATTCAAGCAGACCAAGAAAGAACAAGAGCAGCGGAAGAGGAAGCCAAGATTAGGGCGGCTAATGAAATGGCTGCTAATCAAATGCAATTGTCATCGGCTCAGACAATGTATTCTGCGTTATCTGGTTTGATTGCCGCTACTGGAAACGAAAGCAAAGGCATACAATTAGCAATGATCGCTTTCGAGAAGGGACTTGCTATTGCTCAGTCAATTATTAATACTCAAGTAGGTGTCACAAAGGCACTATCTGTAGACCCTACAGGAATATTAGCGGGTCGCGTTCAATTAATGGGTAATATTGCCACAGGATTAATCGCGGCTACGGGAGTCATTCAAGCAGGCAGGGTGGCAGGTCAGGCACATGATGGAATGGATGAGATACCCAATACCGGCTCATATATTTTACAAAAAGGTGAGATGGTTATAGATAAAGGCACATCAGACCAAGTGCGAAACAATGTAACCAACAACAACGGCGGCGGCACAACTAATATTACGATTCAGGCATGGGATGGCGTGGATGTTGAACGGGTCTTAATGAATAATAAAGAGCTTATACATGGCGCTAACGCTTCTCAAATGAATGAGTTCGGGCAGTCTTATGGCTGATTATCCTAATAGTAATATTAAAACGTCTACTTTCACATCTGAGCAGGAAGTTAAGCGTATTACATCAGAAAGTGGGCGCACTCAAACTAGGTTAGTAGGTGGTCAGCGATTTAGTATTAAAATAACTCACGCGCCAATGGCTAAAGCCGATTATATGCCCCTAGATGCTTTTATTATGTCTAAGCGTGGCCGTGATATTGCTTTTACTATTACGCTTCCTGACAAGTCTAGTCCTTTGGGTGCGGTGACAGGTTCACCCGTTCTTAATGGTGGTCGTGCGGCTGGCTCAAATAGTATCGCTATCGATGGCTTGGTTGCTGGTGTCGCTGATGTTTTTTACGCCTCAGATATTATTACATTTGCGAGTCATACCAAGGTTTATAAAATAGTTGAGACTGTTGATAGTGGCGCGTTAGATTCTATTGAGGATTATTCAGGAACGGCTATTAGTGATTATTCGACAACTGATATTCATACCGTCGAATCACAGCAAACAGTCGTAACTATATTCCCGCCATTGGTTGAAGATGTCGCGGACAATTCAGCCGTTACATATAATAATGTCGAATTTACTGTTAAAATGACAAAAGATGCACAGAATTATAAAGTACAACCACCTAACATCTACCAGAAAAAAGTAGATTTAATCGAGTATATCGCATGACCAGAATAAACGACTTTACAGAAACGACAGCGGTTAATGGTGACGATGACGAATATGTACTAATTCAGGGCGCAACTACTCGAAAAGCAAAAGCTAAAAACATAACAGGTGGAATGATTGCTCATGGCGCAGCGGTTAAGGCGTTTTATCGTTATTCCGAAATTTCATTAGGCACTCAAAAATATAGGAAAATATGCACTCTACCTAACGATATAGGGGGTACGGGCGATAGGGTGCGAATAGATTTTTTTATTGATGTTAGCGCAGGAGATCAAGGCGTAAAAATGTCTATGGAGCTATCGAACACAGCGCCAGCGGCTAGGCGAGTAGTATCTATACAGGGAACATATACAGGTTCTTTATCTACTAACGGGATAAGAGTATATGACCAAGTGGACGGAACATCAGAAGTTTATATTTATCATAGCGGCGCTAGCTATGTTGGTTTAACAGTTGATTTAATATCGTCTGGGTATAATGGTATAGCTACTATTATTCCCCCGAGTGAAGTGACAAGCACAGGAACAACCCCAACCGGCACACCATCCCTAGACACCACAGCAGCCCCTTATAGTAATGGTGTACCTGATGGTAATGAGGATTGGAATACAGCAACATTATTAAATAGCTGGGTATCGTCCGGTACAGCGCCACGATATAGAAGACATAGCAATGGTCTGGTTGAGATACTTGGCACAGTCGATACAGGCACAGACAATCTACCGATTTTTCAGTTACCGGCTGGATACAGGCCATCAGAGCAATTTTCAGAAATTAAATACCATGATAATGCGACAAATTCATATGGCTGTCAGGTCTATGTATCTACGGGCGGAAATGTGACTGCTAATATACTTGGCGGAACTAGCGCGGACTATGTTGATCTTGGTCGAATAGTATTTATGGCAGAGGCTTAAATGAATATATTATATTATTTACTAATAACTTATGCCGTAATGGGCGCGACCTTTATTTTTTACGTTGCTATTATGCGACTAAAATCTGAATGGGATAGCTTACCTAAAAGACTTAAAATACTGCTTACGCCTTGGGTTATTGTCGGAGTCTTACTAGACTTTGTTTTAAGTCAATTAATGACCCCGATTATCGGCGGATTAAATCCTTTAAAATGGCAGTTTGCATGGTTACTGAGTAAGCAATTGAAAAAGCACAAAGCGAGAAGTAAAGGCCGTTCTTTGAGGCTATCTAATGAAATTGGAGGATGGTTAAACATCTTTGATAAAGGTCATTATTAATGGCTGTTTTGCCTTCAAACGCTTATAGTGATTACACCCTTACTAGCGAGCAGCCGACATTAGTTAATGACTCTGTATCTGGTAAATCTATTGACCGCCACGTAAACGGGCATTTATGGTCATTTAGTATTAATTTCCCTAAACTCACGGCGCTAGAATTTGCAGAGCTTGACGGGTTCTTGACTGATAAATCGACTTATAAGAGCTTCACTATTACCTTGCCAGATAGAGAGCCACAAGGTATCGCTACAGGTACGCCATTGGTAAACACTTCGTCAGGTGGCTATGCTAAAGGCTCTAGCTCAATTAATGTCGATGGGTTTACAGTTGCGACTACTGATATATTAAAAGCCGGTGATCTATTAAAATTCGCTAATCATACAAAGGTTTATATGAATATAGCCGATGTTGATAGTGGGGCGGCTAATAACTTGACGCTTGAAGATGGTAGTGGTGTTTTATTGCTTGAAGATGGCTTTGAGTTATTGCTTGAAGATTCGGGTCAATCGACTTTAACTATTGAGCCGCCACTAATGGAAGCGGTAGCAGATAACGAGGCATTAACAGTGACTAACGTACCTTTCACCGTATTAAATACCAATAACCATGACTCAGCGGTTACATCACCAATAATTTACGACTTTAATTTAAGTCTTATCGAGGATTTATAATGGCTGATTCTAAAATAAGTGCATTAACAGCAAAAACAGCACCCGTTATAACCGATGAGCTGGTTATTAATGATGCCGGTGTTAATAAAAAAGTAGCGGTAGGTGATTTAACAGAAAAAGGGACGTTTACACCTACTTTATACGGACTAACGACAGCGGGAACGCAAACCTATACCAACCAAACCGGAAAATACTCTAGAATTGGCAATATTGTTTATATAACTGTCTTTATTGTTATGTCCGCAAAAGATGCGGCCACTAGCGGAGATCTAAGATTAGGTGGTATGCCTTATCCTGCGTCTGATTATTCATCAATGAGTATTTCTTATTTATCGAACCTAACGCTAACTAGCTCATATTTTGCAAATGGATTTATTCAGACCGGCAGTGATTATGTTCGGTTATTTGAGTCTAACGGAACAACAAGAAACGTACTACAAGATACAGCACTAACAGCGAATACATCGCTTATTCTGTCTGGATGTTATCAGGCTTAATATGATCAGAGGATACTCACCAGCCGCAATAACGGCACTAGGCCAAAACCCTGAATTTTACCATCTAGTAAAGTTCAATTTTTCGACTCCGTTATATTACACAACCGCGCCACGTGATGTTTCCTATGATTCGCAAACATGGCTAAGTTCAGCGATCATCTCCAAAATACCTAGCATTCCAGAATCATTATTCATTAAGCCTAATTCGATTAGTTTGACAATGGCTGGCGCGGCTTTGGTTAATCAGTCGCTTACCCTAACCGAAAAATTTAATAATACTGATGTTGAGATATACCGTTATATTGCTGCGACTAATGAGGCGGTTTTAGAGTGGAAAGGATTTATACAGAATTATAAAAGCACAGAAGATAAGCGTAAGGGTAAATCGGAAATTACGTGGAATTGTGCAAGCCATTGGAATAATTGGGAAACTAAAAACGGTCGAATTTTAACGGATGAAGCACAGCAAGAGTTATACGCTGGCGATATTGGTTTAAATTGGATAGGCGTAACGGATGAATCCATTACTGATTGGGCGGAAGCAGACCCAGACAGAGGCGGAAGGCTAGAAAGGGCGGTTACTGGATTATTAGAGGGCGCTGGAACTATTATAGAGGGTGTCGCTGATTCAATAAGCAATGTTTTTAGCAATATAGGTAATTTATTCGGTGGCGGCGGCGGCGGCGGCGATCAACCTAGAGAGCTTGCAAAAGAAGATACCTATAACCTCGTAAAATACCCTTCAGATGTAAAGCGCCTACCTGTTTGCTATGGTGATGCTAGAGTCAAAGGTATTCCAGTTTATAGAAGCTTAGACCCTGCGAATAAGGAAATGCTATATGTAGTGTATGCTATCTGTGAGGGCGAAATAGACTCTTTGACGGACGTACAATTTAAAGATGGCGAATCATACGACTCTACAAGATTGGCCTCTGTATGCACTAAAGTTGACTTTTATACAGGTACGACAGATCAAACCTACAGCACAACAATGGGCGGCGTTTTTAGTGAATGGACAAGTGATTGCCGTTTGCGCGGTATTTCTTACTGCATAATGAAATATGAAAAAAGCGACGAATGGCAAGGAGAGCCAACACCAGCATTTTTAGTCAAAGGTCGAAATATTTTAGATATTCGAACCGGCTTAACAGCGACTAATTTATCTAACCCCGTCCTAATTGCTTATGATTACCTAACGAATGCGCTTTATGGTAAAGGATTAACGGTATCTGATACCTCTAGTTTTAGTGCTGGCGCTACATTGTGTGAAACTCAAGTTTATAACCATGATGCCAGCGGAACGGGTACTTATTCAGAAGCACAGGCATATATAAACTTATTAGAGTTTAACGGTGGTTTGATAACTGACAATCCTATTAAAAATAATATGGAAAAAATATTATTTACAGCTAGGGGTTATCTGGCGTGGATTGGTGGCGATTACAAGTTGGTCATTGCTCAAACTGATGAAACATCAGTTTATAGTTTTAGTGAAGATAATATAACGGGCAATTTTGAAGTTGCAGAAATACCCTCTAATAAAAAGTTTAATCGCGTTTATTGTGAAATACTCGACCCTAGAGTAGCTTACAGGAAGGCTAGTTTTCAATCGAGCAGCGCACAGTTTTTATCAGATGATAATAATATACTCTCATACAGCATAGTAAATAATAACTTTGAAAATGACAGATACCGCGCTAAAAATAGAGCCGCTACTATTCTCAAGAAATCGCGCGAGGGGTTAAGGGTAAAATTAACAGCCGCTAACGCTGATGCGATTCAAGTTGAAGTCGGTCAGATTGTCGATATAACCAGAGATTCGCAGGGATGGGAAAGTAAATTATTTAGAGTTATATCATTGAATATCGGAATGGATGCAACAGTATCATTCACCTTGGAAGAGTACGAGAGCAGCGTTTATGACTGGGATGTATCAGTTGAGCAAGTGCCGCCCGAAGATACCTTATTGCCTGATGTTAATACCGTTACAGCACCTACAGGATTAACAGCGGCTAGTGGTGCGACTCATCAAATTACTACCGATGACGGTGGCGCGGTTAATCGTATTTATGTTTCATTTACTGCCAGTGTTGATGTGTACGTTGAAGGCTACGAGGTGCAATATAGGGCGGTGGGTGATACTAACTATATTCAGTTACCTACTCAAAACAGTATTGATAATGTCACGCTTTATATTCCTAACGTAGATCAAGACCAAGAGTATGAAGTTAGGGTTAGATCATACAACGCGCAAGGCACTGTTTCTGCATGGGTAGCACTAGGCGCGGCACATTCTGTAACAGGCACAACGGCGGTTGGTCGATTGGCTCAGATTCGCGGTGCTGATGCTTATGAGAATGATTCTATTTATTTTCATACTTTTTTCGATGGATATTCAGGGCTTGGCTTTGTCTCTGGAAACTCTAGCTTAATAATTACAGCAACAGTGTCCGTTTATCCATTAGTAAAAAGACGATTTCCTTCGTCGATTGTTCCTATGTCATGGACAAAAAACAGAAGATTTAAAACAAGAGCCGGTATGCCGACGACTATGGCAAACTTAACAGGAAATTTAAGTTTTGGCATAGGCGATCAGCAAACAATATTGACAAGCAGCGGCATACATTTTGTGCTGAAATATAATGCAACATCTACAGATATAGATGTTTATGGCTCTGTTTCAAACGGAACAACAACCACAGAAACACTCATATCATCTATTGCAAACGCCTCATATGATATACATATGGAGGTCGTTTATACTGCAGGAACGAATGTTATTTTTTATTTTACTGGCACAAATCCCTCTCTTGTTGAAACAGATAGCACCTTAACTATAACTACTAATTTACCCGTTTCTGACGGCTCTAATGATAACGCGTTAATGATAGAGTGTTCAAATACTTCGTCTGGAACGCTTGGCCTAACAGTTAGCGAATGGAAAACACTCCAAGAACAATAGCTAAAAATACACGCAGCTATTAAAAAATATAGACTGATGGTTGCTGTGATTGCTTCCGGTCATTTTCTCTAAAATATAATGAACTAATTCATGCCTATAAACTATTTTAGAATCGGTTTTATAGTTTGGGCTTTTTTCAGAAACCAATAAAATTAGATTAGGGCTTGAATAATAGCGCCCCTCTCTATCAGAATTTATTATTTTATCGGCAGTTATAACCATTAAATCAGGATAAAAAGAAAGTCCATGTTCATTTATTTTTAATTTGTCATACCAGACACTAGATATACAGCTAAATACATTTTTTAGTTCTTGTTCTAACTCTATAGATGATAAGCCAATGCTATTTGATTTGTTTTTATACTCAATCCCTAGCGGTGTAATGAAATCATACTCAAAGCCATAACCATGATTATTATTATCTACATCACAGCCGATTAAAAACATACTCATCATTAATATTAATATTTTCATTATTATTTTCTCCTGTTGAATTAACTATAGGCTAATAGATTTAGTTTGTTTGTAAGGATTTTCTTAATTCTCTGTAATATTTTGTTATATCTCTAATATCATCGAGAGTAAGCTTTTGTGGTTCGTGGTAGGACTCTAGCCAGTTTACCTTATCAATGCCTATTCTTTCTATAAGTCGTGGCCTGTAGCCCGCTATGTTTCCTGATAGCGATAGATTGCAGTATTTATTGCACTGTAAAAAAATATTTAATTCATTAAACCTTAACTCGGGATGTGCGCCCCTTGTTTTATAGTGGCCTGCACAATATTGAATATCTGGTTTTGTAGTACCGCAACTGATACAGGGTTTATTCTTATCTCTCTCTCTGATGTAAGCATTGCAGGCAATTTGAGCCTTATCTAATAAATAAGATCTATTGTTATTATTAAATTCTTTCAGCGCCTTGCGATTAACTTTTTTCTCAGCCTTAACAGCAATCGCTTTAGCTTCTCCACCATCTTCTATAGCGCAGTCAATAGAGCATGTTCTAGCTAGTGTGGTGAAGGGGGTGAATAGGTCGCCACAGGATTTACATTTTTTCCGCTTGGCAGGTTTAAGCACTACCAGCCGCCAGCGTAGTCTTTTGGCTCTTTATCATTAGGGAGGGTATTATATTTAGTATTTTGAACTTCGATTATCTTATCGAAATCACATTCGCCATTCATACATACAATACATTTTTTGTATATTTCAATACAAGCTGATTGCTCGCTATCTAAAGGCCATTCTCTATGACATGTAGGGCAGGGCTTTAATTCATCACTCATAATCTATCTCCTTATTTAAATCTATACATTTGGTGTCGGTAAATTCATGCCTAACTCATGCCCTATCTCAATAGTTCCATCAATCAGCAAAGAATAGCCATGTTTTTTTTCTGCCTCACTAGAGGGTATTTGCTCTAAATCATTGCCGTCTAAATCCTTGACTATTTCGACACCCATTATTTTAACCTTCAATACGTTTTTCATCTCTAGTGGCGTATAACCCAATTCTTTAGCCATGATTCCTATTAATACGTGCCAGAAAGCCCTTTGATTAGCTGTCTTATCGTCTTTAAACGGCTCAATAGTAACCTGCATTATATTATCACCCATACACGCATTAACGGCTTCTAGTGCGCGTTTCTTGGCTATCACCCCATTGATGACTATGGTTTTATTAGTCATTAATAAATCGACCATGTATCGTTATGAAGTGGGATTTCTATACCCTTCATAACGTGCGGCAATAATTGAATAAGCTTATCAAATACGTGCGGCTTCATATCGTTATATTTACGGCTTCTAAGCTTGATTCGTCGTCGTTTAGTTATTCTCATTACCAGTTATAAGTATCTGAATTATATTTCATCACAGAATAACAAATGCCCTTTGATGGGCTTGTCACTGACTCAGTTACTCGCATAGTCTCATCATTAATGCTAATAACGTCACCGACTTTAATATATGAGGTGTTTGCTTCAAATATTGATTTGATTCTATCCTTATCGTTAATGTAATCAGCAAAAGTATCACCATCAAAAGCATTAATGCTATGGTTAGTCTCTGCTAATAACTTAGGTGACGCCGCAACAACCGCACCCGCTAAAATTGATTTTAAAAAATTACGTCTTTTCATTTTTAATAACCTCTAAAAGAGCTAGGGGTTGGGGTTCCCCTAGCAAAAGCCCGAAGGCAGGAGTCGAAGGCATTGAGCGGCCTTCACGCTTTGAAACTATTTTATCGTTAAACCTCGTTTTCCATCTTCAATATGTGCACCTTCTGTTTTTAGTCCCGCATCAAGTTCTTTTTTAATGTCATTTTTATCACAAGTTATAGTAGTTACTTTTTTTTGTAGTCGCTTTGGCAGCTTTTTAATATCGTCAATTATAACAACCTTTCTCGCTTTACTTAATGTGATGGTAAATAGCTCACACTCTATCTTATTAATGCCAGTTTCAGACATATTAAAACGTAAATATTCTTTTATTCTATCTTGCTGATTTTGTAACACTTTGGCGCGATCATTAAGCCGTTTAACCTCGCTCTTAATACCGTCAATATCGGTATCTGTATTTCTAACAAGATACATAATTGCTTTCGCTTTATCATCAAATTCGCCTTGTATGCCTTCCATTGTATCGGCAATAGCGTTTTCTGGAATCTCATCACTGTTTAGTAACTCCTTTAATGATTGCATTTGTTCAGTTAGTTTATATAGCGTGGTCATTAGCTTTTATCCTTTTTTAGCAAAGTATTGCGTTTGCCAATTGGTTAATTTTTCATTTAATTTTATAAGAGTTGCGGGTGTAAATTTCTTGTTTTCAATAGGCATCCATATATTGGGTATGTCGTATAAATAGCGACCAATACCCCATAAAACAGCAGCGCGTTTGAATGCGCCAGAATATTGACCTTTTACGCCCTCTATATTTGTTTGGTCTGCACCATTAGTTTTTGTTATCCAGTTGCCGTCGATAAGTATAGATATTTCGCAACACCCTTCAAACGGGTATCTACATTGCCATCCACCAGCGCCACAAGCGTCATCAAGTCGCTGCATAACGTCACGGCTGGTCAAATAGGCCAATGGTATAGCTTTACCATCATAAACAGCGCCTACACGCCATGATATTGATTTGGCGTCGAAAGGAGAGGCTAATAACTTAATCATGTCTTCCATAATACCTCCTAAAATATCGGCTTTTTAATAATACGGTGATAAACAATATTCCACTCATTCTGTAAGCGGCGCATCTTTTCGGTTAATGTCTCATTCTTACCGTCAATATGATCTTGATAGTCTTGAGGTAGTTTATCGGGTGTTTTATTATCATTACTCATTGTTACTTACTCCATTTAAAGACTTATAAGCATCTTTATATTGTTTAATAACCTCATCAGTTACCGGCAAAATATCTGCCAGTGCTTCGTGTGTCATGCCTTTGCTACGGTTATATTCATAGGCCGTATAAGTTAGATTATTGACTATTTCTGGAATTTTCATTCTCTTAACTCCTGCTTGATTGTTTTATCAATTTATTATGTTATTGGTTGTAAAAATGCGGTTAAGGTCAATTAACCGGCCTGCTTAGTGAGCAAAATACAGTCTTTGCCGTCATCTTCAAATAAATCAGGGTCTAGCCCTTGCTGTCTCATTTGGTACTCATAAGCCTCAACAGAATCATCATCACCCGAACCATCAAAGCCTTCGCCATCGATATAAAAACCATCATCATAATCACTCATAACCAGCTACCTTTTTACATTTAGAAACGCCATCACAGATATAGATAGTTTCTTTCTCGCAATTTCCGCAAAACTCAGCATATCCATAAATCAGCATTAATATTAATAGTGTATAAATCCATTTCATAATATTTTTTCCGTTTCGTTAGTTGATGAGTAGAGCTTAATTGATAACTAGGCATTAGTCAAACATTTTGTTGTATTTAATTCAATCATACCGTTTGTCCGGTTTATCTATATATAGCGTATTAATTCAAACAAAGCGTTTGCATTGTTCGGTCATTACTGTATATTAGTAACCATAGACAAACACAACGGAGAAAGACAATGAGAGCAACAGCAGAAAGAATCGGGAAAAGCCAAAAAGAGCGCATTTTGATAGATGGTGAGGTTTTTCTAAAGTCCGTAAGCGTTGGCCGCTGGTCTTACATCGTTGTTATTAAAACAGCCAATAACGAATCAATAGGTAAAAGCGCAACAAAAGAAAACGCTGAGAAATGGCAGCCTCACGAAATGGTTAGTGATTCTTATAGACAGTATCGTGAAGAGTTCGAGGCAGCCGTAAAAAGAGGCGCTAAAGTAATCAGAAAGAATGGCTGTGTTTTTGCTAGAGAGCCTATTCCCTACACTAGAGAAATTTTTGCAATAGAGAGGGTTTAAAACAATAGCGGGTATGAAGAGATGGATTAAATCTAACGAGGATCTTTCAGGATGTTGAATAAGCGTTGATTATTGGTGGAATGAAAAAGAAAAGGCGTTCTTTGCAGAGTTTGATTATAACGATTAGTAATTAAAGCCCCTTCGGGGGTAAGGACTTAAGATGAGTATAAATAGAGAATTAGACGCTTTATGGATAGATGAGGTTTATTTTTTTGCCGAAAGAATGGATCAATCGGAATCCGGCAGGATAATTGTTAAATCAAGTTTAATAGAAAAATACAGAAGGATGACCGGCGACTATTCAAGCGAAAACACAGAAATAAAAAACCACCTCATTGATACAATGAATGCTTTAGATATACCAATATAACAATAAGGAAATAAAAATGGCAGATTATCAGAAAACAATGAAATTACTAAAAAACTCAGCGGCTAGTTATAGTCAAATTGAGGATGACTTAGGCATCACTAAAGACCAGCTAACAAGGCTATCCAATTATAAGGTGGTACATCCATGTAAAGATATGATTCAGTGTTTACATGATTATCTAGTGAGAGAAGTTAAGCACCGTATGAGACAGGCTAGGAAGTGTGGTGAAAAGAAATGATCTGCATACAGCTAACACCAGAAAACGAAAAACGCTGGTACGAACACTGCTTAATAGCTGTTGGCGTAAAACACTCGCCGCCCTTTTATACGGCAATGTGTAAAGCTTATATTAAAGCTTACAACATGCAGCACAGCGACGAACTACCGCCCATAAATAACGTAGATGGTGATAACAATGACTAAACCAAACGAAGTGACAGAAGAAGATATAAAAATTCTATTCGGTATTATTGATGGGTTTTCATATCGACAATCGACTTTAGAAGATGCTAAAAATAATTTAAGTAAACTTTCTGAATATTACCAAGCCAGCCGGACTGAGTGGGTGAGTGAAGAAATTATAAGAATTAGAGATTTAGCTGATAGTCAGATAGAGCTTAATACTTGTAATTACGATGATGAGGACGTTCTTAAACTGAATGATGAGGCGATAGATATTTACTTTGCACTAAATGAGTTAGTTAAAAAGATATGTTTGCCACCAAGCAAGGGGGAGTGATGAATTTAGTGATTGGAGGTAAATATAATTTTAAGCATCAGCCAGAACGATTGAAGTATATCGGTACTGAAAAAGGCTGGCATCAGTTTGAGCTTGTCGGAATACAAGGCGTGTGGTGTGAGCTGCTGGATACTGAATTGCACATGATTGAATTAACCAAACACACAGGAGAGTAATGGTGATGACTTCGCATGAATTAGCAGCAAAATTATTAGATATGCCAGATAAGTTAATACATGCACAAGTTGTAGCAAATGACGGCACTGTATGGGATGTAAATTATGATTTTACAGATATTGAATCAAGCTGGATGATTCAACTAAAGCTATGGCATAAAGAACTCGAGACTTTACCTAAAAATTAACCAAACACACAGGAGAGTAGATTATGTCTTTTTTAAAAACACATTATGAAGTTCACCAGTTTGGCAGTGCGGAGGCTCAAGAAACATGGAAGAAAGAAGGATTGATACCCGACAAGGTTAAATTCTGTGACGGGTTGATGATGAGTAGTGACAGGGAATATGAGTTCACTAAAAATACTGATGACGTGGACTGCAAGAAATGCCAGAAAAAAATAGATATTTGGTGTATTAATAACTTTGATTTGCCGTACTAACCAAACACACAGGAGATAGTGATGCCAAATAAAAGACAGCAATTAACCGAACTTGATTTCGCTAAAGCACTCGAAGGTATTCAAATAAAGCTAGAGTTTCGCCAAAAACAAAAAGGAATGCATACTTATGCCAGCATCCATGAGGCTCTCGGTATTCTTCAGGAAGAAATGACAGAATTTGAAAACGAAGTACACGGTAAGCTGTCCAGAAACCTTCAGATTGAAGAACTAAAAGATATTGCAGTTGCTGCTATCTGGGCTATCGCCTCAATCGAGTCTAACGGTATTGATTGGTAATTAACCAAACACACAGGAGAGTAATAATGATTGAAGAACAAGAAGATATGGACGATGAAGAATTAGGTTTTTTGATGTCAAATCAGATCAATACATTAGCAGCTTTGTTTTATCAAAGTGACGGACGTATTTTTGACCCTACAATTGATTTCAGGGGTTCAAATCACCCAGAAGAAAAAGGGTGCTGGAATAAATCAATAATAGCGCATTCTTTTATTAATAATGACCAAGAATTGCTAAAGTTTCAGGTCAATTAACCAAACACACAGGAGAGGGTAGGGTATGAGTGATATAGCAGATAAAATAAAGAAAGTTGGTGATAGTTTAATCGATTTAGCCGAATCATTAAGTAGTGATGATTGTGAGATAACGGCTAATGAGCTACTTGAAAACATAGCGGGTAGATCAATTAGCTACGAAGATGCCACTCATATTGATCGGTATTTATCAAGCTAAACAATAATCATCGTTACTATTCGATGGTAAGGGAGAGAGATTGTGAGTACAGCAAAATTAGATGATTTAATTAAAGCTATCGATGAGATAAATAAGATAGCCGCGCCAAAGAATGATTATCTTGGTATGAATTTTAATAGCCAGTTTATGGGTATGCGGGTTTATGAAAAGCCATTGTTTCCAGTATTGCAGCTATCTAAAGACGTTGTTTGCACTGATGAGCGTAGAAAAAAGTTTAATCAATGGGCTATTGAGTTATTTGGATATAAAAGCGATGAGCCGGATATTGCTTACATGTTTAATAATAATATTCTTATGAGTCCAAGTTCAATGGCTATGCTGATAAATACAACAGCATAAACAAAAACGCCCTACCAAATTAATGAGATAGGGCGTATAATTGAGTCTAACCGGCTTACTTAGACTTGATCATCTGAGGACAGCCTTTCCCTAGTTAGGGTTGCCGGTATCTTTAATAAACTAGGACAACTTGACTAGGGCTAAAAAAATGAATAATCATTTCAAAAAAGCATTACGCACTTCAAAAAACATCCACAAAAGAAAGCTCAAAAAGCGAGCTGCTAAATCAATCTGTAAGAACATTATAGCAGGTTTAGGGTTTGCTCAGAAAGATAAGAAGGATTCTTGATATGGCTGCTTTACCATACATCCAATTATATGTAGCTGATTATCTCGCAGATACAATGCACCTAACAACAGAGGAGCATGGTGCATATTTATTAATTATAATGAACTACTGGCAAACAGGTAAACCGATACCAGAAAGCCGTTTAAATTCAGTCGCTAGATTATCCAACGACCGTTGGAATTCCGTTAAAGATTCGTTAAACGAGTTCTTTACAGTTGATGAAAATAACCGCTGGATACACGAAAGAATCGATCAAGATTTAGTAAAAGTTAAGTCTAAATCAACTCAAGCATCGATAGCTGGCAAGGCATCAGCAGAGAAAAGAGCTAAAGCGAAAGCTATTGATAATAAAGACAATTCCAGCGGGCGTTCAAATTCTGTTGAACGAAAATCCAACCATACAGATACAGATACAGATATAGATACAAAGATAAAGAAGAAAACAAAGGGCTTTATCAAGCCTACCATTCCAGAGATAAAATCTTTTTTTGAAGAAAAAAAATATAACATCGATGCTGATGAATTTTTTCATCATTACGAGGCCAATGGATGGATGCGCGGGAAAACAAAGATAGTAAGCTGGAAGTCATGCGCTCAAACATGGTTAAAAAACAAAAATAACAATAAGCCGGTAAACGAAAGACCAAAGCCGGAAATATTCAAGGGGTTTAATAATGACTGAAATAGCAGCCGAGTGGTCACTGATTGGCGAACTACTAAACAACAATTCATCAATAAGCGATATTGATTTAATTGCAGAAGATTTTGAAAACCAAGAACACGCAGAAATATACAAAGCTATATTGCATTTAATTAACACTAATCAAATAGCCAATTTTGTGACGGTTAGTGCTTATCTTGACGAAACAACAGGCAAACGCTGGATGTCTATTGTCGGAGGTATCGCAAAAGAAGCTGGGCGGCTTGTAGGTAGCATTAAAACTTACGCAGGTATCATTAAGACAGAATCTAAAAAAAGAGCCGTAAAGATGATTTGCGCGGATATATTAAATTCTGTTGATTCTGACATTGGCGTAGTTGATCGAGCCATAAAAGAATTAATGCTAGTGGATAATACAAAGACAAACCACACCAAAGAAATAGGCGAATCTATGCGTATGGCGCTAGAAGATTTAGAAAGAGCCAGAACAGCGGAAGGGCTAACAGGCATAGAAACAGGGCTTAATAGTCTAAATGAAATAACCGGAGGATTTCAAAACAGTGATTTGATAGTTGTAGCTGGTCGCCCCGCAATGGGAAAGACAGCAATAATGCTTAATCAAGTTATAGCTGGTGAAGTGTCTTGTGGTGTGTTCTCAACTGAAATGTCCCACAATCAGGCAGCCGGTAGAATGTTAGCGATTGACTCAGGTGTGACAGCGGAATCTATGAGGCTTGGTAATTTGAAAGACGAAGAATATCCAATGTTGACAGCTTCTTGCGCTAGATTTTCGTCAAGAAAAATATATACCTACGATAAATCAGCACCAACTATTGAAGAAATAGCCAGAGAAGCGCGAAAGATGAAATTCAAATACGATATAAAAATATTATTTGTTGATTATATACAACGGCTCTCAGGTGATAAGAAACTACCTAAACATATCCAGATAGATCATATCTGCCAAGGTTTAAAGTCATTGGCAAAAGAGCTTAATATACCTGTTGTTGCATTGGCTCAAGTCAATCGTAAAGTTGAAGAGCGTAATAATAAGCGACCTATGATGAGTGATTTGAAAGATGCTGGTGCTATTGAGCAAGAAGCGGATTTAATTATCACATTGTACCGTGATGAGGTTTACGACCAAGAAAGCCAAGACAAGGGGTCAATCGAAATAGGTATTGTAAAAAACAGGCATGGTGATTGCAGAACCATAAAATGTACTTGGATAGGTAAATCAATGAGAGTTAGAGATTATGTACCAGAATACGCTAATTATTAAATCAAATTAAAAACAGAGTAAGGGGATAGTATTTATGACAGATCAATGCAAACACTGTGATTTACGCGGTGATATTAACAAATGCTTATCGACTGAATGCTTACAGCATGAAAACTGGTATGCAATCGAACAACAAAAGGAAATTGATAATTTAAGGAATGCTTTATCAGGTGCAGAAATAAGACTGAGAAAAGCAGAGGATCGAAATACTAACGGCTTTTAACCACCACTAACAGTAAGGGGTAGAGAATGGATAAAGCAGAAAAAGTAATTTTAATATTTATGATCTTCGTATTGGCTGGTATTTTTTATTCAATGTATATCGGCAATAGCGATTGTATAGAGTCAGGCGGTGATTATGTCAGAGGCTTATTCTGGTTTAAGTGTATTTAGAAATAACCCAAACAGGTGATACACAAAGACAGGTATAGACAATAATCTATACTAACTTGATTAAGTATAGGTATAAACAGGTTGATAGTCTTAATAAGATTAGGTAGGATGTAGTTATTGAAACAGCTAAGAGGGTGCTGGAATGAACACATACGAAATAGAAATTAACACAACTTTTGCAGGAAAAGAATGTATTGAAAAAACAATAATTTCTCCAGACCCGAAAAGAGAAGGGATGTATAAAAGCTCACGAAGTTATAGCAATGATGGATTCAAAAGAAAACGTATTGATTTGTACGGGAAATGCAACCAACCAGCATTACTAGAAAAAATTAAAAAAGCTAAAAAGGTTGTATAAAAATGACTAAATCAAAGAAGCAGATAAACGCGGATCATTACCAAAAGAAGAAAGCAGAGGGCTGGTTTTCATTCATCAAGCGTGTTCATAAAGATGATATACAGCCGATTAGCAAGCAGGAAATAGAGGCATTTTGCCAAGCTAAAGCAAGAAAGGATATTGAAGGGGTAAAGAAATGATTATAACTTGTCAGGTTTTTAAAAAGCGGGTCAAGCGTTTAATAATTCCGAAAACAAGCACATTAAAACGAAAGGCTCCTAGCAGAGATAAACCAATTATGGCGACTAATTCATGGGTGAAAAAATGACTTATATAACAGATTATAACCCTAGGACACCACGCTCAAGAAACACAGACCCATTATCAAGTTATCTAGCTGATAAAGAAATCACTCAGTCAGGCACAAGGGAAAAGCAAATACAGCAATGCGTAAACGCTGTTAAAAATAACCAAGGCTACACTAGCAAAGAATTATCAGTATTAACGGGTATAGACCGTTACACGCTAGGCAGACGACTACCAGAAAGCGCACAACTTAAAAAAGGGCGTATGCGTAAATGCTCGATTACCAATAAAAGCGCGGTTACTTGGGAATTGAATGACTGATTACAAACAACGCGCCTCTGATTACTCAGAATGGCCTAGATTTAGGGTTAAAGATTTGGCTCAGATTTTATACACAGAACATGATTATGGTATTAAAGAGCTGGAGACAGAGTTTGAACGAACAATGACAACTTATTATCTTCCTGAATGGATAAAAACAGACAGAGCAGAGCTAATAAGAGCGCGTAAGCAAAGAGTAATTAAAAACCGCAGGGCATTGGCTAGGAAAGCAAAGAAAAAGCCGGTGAAGCTAAATAAGGCCGAAAAGGTAAAGGTAAAAGCAATGTCTAACAAGATCAGGAAGTTTGATATTAAATCAGTGAAAATTAATATTAAGCAATGCCCTGTAAATTTATGGTTAATGGGTGGTTTATGAGCAAAACTAACAAGCAAATAGCGCAAGACATAAACACAGAGCTATTGAGCGGCAAGAAAAAAGGCTGGATAAGAGCGAGTAAATTTATCACAGCAAGGGCTAAATGTGGCATTGAGTATAGCTGGCCTAATGCTGCATGGTTGGAATATAAGCGATTAACAGAAGTTAGGCCGTTTACTCGATCATCTTTTACAGGTCGTTTAACTAATCCTAATTGGTCAACACAAGAAGCTATTGATGGCTTAGCCAATGAAAACCCACGAATGACGCGCAAAAGAACGGCTGATAAAAACAGCGTGAGCGACATTGATAAAAAGACATTAATTGATAATCATTTATTAGGTGCGTGGGTATGAGTTCAGACTTTAAATGTCCGGTTAAAAAGAATGGAGTTGTATGCGGTCATATTATGAACCGATGCGACATAGGCTTTAATAATCATTTAAGATTTGCACATAAAGGTTTAAAGGATTGGCAAAGAACAGCATTAAAAATGAAGCATACGCCTGTCGAATCGGGATTTAGTCGGGCAGGAAGAACACAATATGAAAATGATTTATCTAACAAAGTAGGAATAAAATAATGAGTAGAGGCGTAAATAAATGTATTTTAGTAGGTCGATTAGGAAAAGACCCTGAAACAAGATACACAGCAAGCGGAACAGCCGTGACTAATTTCAGCCTAGCAACATCAGAAGAGTGGAAAGATAAAAATTCTGGCGAGAAGCAAGAAAAAACAGAGTGGCATAATATTGTTACTTTTGGGAAACTTGCGGAAATTTGCGGTGAGTATCTTAAAAAAGGTTCTGAATGTTATGTTGAAGGCAGTTTAACAACAGAGAAGTGGACGGATAAATCGGGCAATGACCGTTACACGACAAAGATTAAATGCAATGAAATGCAAATGCTAGGCGGTAAATCAGAAAGCCAAGCCGGACAAGCTAATCAGAATCAGCAGCAAGGCCAAGGCGCTTATGCAAATAGCCCTGCAAGCCAAGCCGCAATAGATGCGGGTAATGGCGGGGGTAATGCTTTTGATGATGATATACCCTTTGCTCCATTGTCAGAATACGGCTAACCAAGTTCAGCCCTGCCAGTAATTAAACTAACACTTTAATTGGATGAGCTGGTGGGGCTAACATTAACAATAAGCTATAATAGCAATATGATCGAATATCCAGATTTCAAATTCCCACCAATAAACTTGACTGTTTTAGGAAGTGATATGAATAATGAAACGAGAAACGATATAGAGAATGATGAGAATATGGGAGATGATTTTGGTCGCCTTCCTAACGAATGGCACAAGCAAAGCCAGAAAGACCCTCGATTTAGAATAAAGGGCGCACTCGAAAGACTCCGAGAAGAACAAGAAAAATACATAAATCGCTTTGAGCTTTCTATGTGATATAATCGCAAATAACGAAACCTCAAGAGCAAAGAAAGTGCCTGATTCTCAACAGAAAGAGTATGATAGTATTCAAGAGGTTTTCAAATTGAGGCTGGAAATGGGCGATTGTAAAGTGTCCATCCGTGATGAAATGCAGAATAATTATCTACAGAAAAAAGAGTTTTATAGGCTAATATCTGTCGTTGTATTTGTTGCGGCTGGAACGGTTGGCCTAAATAATTACATGAATAAAGAAGTAAGCAAAACGGTTACAGAGAAATTCGAGAAAGCCACATCAGAAATAGTAAAAGCGATTAACAAACAATAATGTCACTCGCTGAATTACAAGCATATATAAGCAGCCTATTCACACCAGCGCAGCAATTCGCGTTTTTAATCATTGCTTTCTGTGTAATGGCGGTCACTCAGGTATTTAAAAAGACCTATTTTCCATTTTACCCGTTACCAAAAGCCAAAAGAGTCGCTTTAATATGGCTGTTCGCTTTTACATCCGGCTTATTTTTTGGTGTGGGCGCTTATTACATTGGGTTATCAAAGCAGCCATTTTGGTTTTGGGTCTTCACCGGAATAGTTAGCGGCTTTTTCTCAATTGGTGCGTTTAAATTCCTAGTTCAGATTGTTTGGTTTAGGTGGATACTACGCAAAAAATCTGAATAAATGTATAATGTACTTATCAATGATTAAGAGATAATTATGGCTATAGCAAACCGCGTGAAAGAAACCACAGCCACAACCGGCACAGGTAGTTTTACAACTTCCGGCGCGGCGGCTGGATTTCAAACATTTAATACAGCTTTTGGCTTAAATGTCCGTTTTACTTATTGGGCGGTTAATGATACCGATAATGAGTGGGAAACAGGTATTGGTTATTTATCTGGCACAACCACCCTAGTAAGAGATCGTGTTCTCGATAATTCAAGCAACGGCACTACAGCTATCAGCTTCACGACTGCCCCTAGTTTATTTTGTGGCGAGAATGAGAGCACATTAACCCACGTTGCAGAAGGGTTCGAAAATACAATAACTCATGTTTGTAGCTCAGCGACAACAGTTAGCTATGCTACAGGTACATTAGGTGCTGATTGGCTGTATCTAGTGCCGTTTAAGTATGAGCAGATTAACAGGCAAATTTCTGGAATGGTTGTAGATGTTACGGCAGCGGGAGCGGGTGGTACTATTGCCAGAATGGGTATTTATTCCATAGGCTCAGATGGCTTGCCGAATCAATTACTAGCGGAAGGCAACGGTACTGTTAGTGTTGCGACAACAGGTTCGAAGTCTATATCATTTGCGGCTAACATAAATCTTCCGTCTGGTTGGTATTATTCAGCGATTATTTCAGATGGAACGCCAACAGTAAGAGCGCATAATAATAATATGCACATAAACCCGCTTAATATTAGTCAATACCATTACGGACAAACCTACGCATACAAAACAATTGCTTCATTTTCCGCCATGCCTACTACGCCAATAACAGGGCTTAGTATTTCGCAGGGCAACCCACCACGACTAGCGGTAACACCAGTATGATAACTTATATAGAAAAAGGCGCAGCAATGCACCAAGCGATTTTAGATGCAGGTTTTCAGGGCATTTATGAGCATAATAACGTTTGGTTAGCGCGAGACCCATCAGAAGAGGTCGCTATTAATGCGTTTATATTAGCTTATGATGGATTACCAGCGGTTAAGAAAGAGAAGCGATTAGCTTTAAGGGATGAATACAGAAATCATTTGATTCTAATTTACCCAGACGCGGAAGAAATGACCCCCTCACATTTTGATGTGGTAGTTGACATGTGTTTTGATATATTTAGAAGCGTTATAGGTTCGTCTAGGTCGCCTAATGTTGATTGGCAGAATGTACTAGATACACGAACCGCTAGGCGCAACATTAGAACAGAGATAAACGATTTAGCGACTATTTCAGAGGTTCAAGCCTATGATGTTGTAAATAATCCATTATGGCCTGTTATCTAGTGTATAAAATTCTGGTACATATACACGCATGGTTTGCCAAGTTAAAATGGTGGCTACAATCTGCATTATTCTATCTAGGCTTGGGATTATGGGATAAAGGTTAATGTCTTTACTAGGACAAGGTGCTTTAGGTGAATATGCGCTAGGAGAGATTGATAGTGGTGTAGTTGATACAACCGCCCCGATACTATCAAGCCCTACCGGCACAAAGACAGGTAGCACAACAGCCAGCGGTACAGTATCAACAGACGAAGGTAACGGAACGCTTTATTATCTTGCGACTGTTAATGCGAGTGAGACAGCGGCAACGATTGCAGCGGGATCAAGTCAGGCGGTAAGTGGTACAGGCTCTCAAGCAGTAACTTTTACAGGGCTAACGCCATCAACAACGTACTATGCTCACTATGTACATGATGACGCGGCAACTAATCGCTCTAATGTGGTTAGTAGTACAAGCTTTACAACAGACGCGGCATCAAGTGGTATAATAATTAATATGGCTGGGGACGGTGGTTTAGTCGGAACTAGTGCAATCGTCGGAAATGGCGGGGGACTTGTAGGATAATGGCTTATTTGGGCGATTACGCGGAAGATTACGCGACACTTAATCTGAAGTTTACAACACGACAAACTACTGGTGCACCGTTTACGCTTGGCGGCACACCCGTTATCAGTGTTTATAAAGCTAATGACTTAACACAAAGCACAGCGGGTATTACGCTAACGGCTGATTTTGATAGTGTAACAGGGCTAAACAACGTATTAATCGACTTATCAGCAGACGCATTCTATGCAGTTGGAAATGATTATCAAATTGTTATCACTACCGGCACAGTCAATAGTGTTTCGGTAGTTGGTGAAGTGGTTGGTGAGTTCAGTATTGAGAATAGATACGATCAACAAACAGCAGACCATACAGCCGCTTTAGCTGATATTCCAACGGTTGCAGAGTTTAATGCACGAACATTAGCGGCAGCAGATTATTTCGATCCAGCAGCCGATACGGTGGCAAACGTAACAACCACAGCAAACCTAACAACAAACAACGATAAGACAGGATACACAGCAACACTAGCCACAACACAGCCCTCTATCACTTGGCAGCCTCAAACTATAACGGCTGGTGATGCCATACCGAATGTAACTATAACCGGAACAGGTACAGCAGATGGATTTGTGTTTACTCGGTCTGGAGCTGGTGATCTATTTGGTACTAACTGGACTGCTGAGATGGTGGCTGCTGCAGCTTCTGCAATTACTACCTATGCTCCAGCAACAGAGGCCAAGCAGGATATTATCGATGCTAATGTGGATCTAGTTTTAGTAGATACAGACGCAATGAAAGGCGCTACATTCTCAGAGGCTACAGACTCACTCGAAGCAATAAGAGACAGGGGCGATACAGCATGGACAACAGGGGCAGGCGGCACACCCCCTCAGTTATTACAAAACACAACCATTGCAACGCTATCAACACAGACAAGCTTTACGCTAACGGCTGGCAGTGCGGATAATGACGCTTATAATAATGCAGCTATTATTATTACTGACTCAGCAACTAGCACACAGAAAGCGGTGGCGTTAGTTTCTGATTATGTTGGAGCTACTAAAACCATTACATTATCAGCAGACCCAGCAATCTTTACAATGGCTGCTGGCGATACGGTTGATATATTAGCAAATATAGGCAGTGCGCCTACAGTAACGCAGATAACAGCCGATATGGACGCTAACAGCACTCAATTAGCGGCGATAGTTGCAGATACTAACGAATTACAAACGGATGATGTGCCTGCTCTTATAGCAGCATTGAATAATGTAGCAGCAACCGACATAGTGAGCGCGGGAGCAATTACAACGCTAACAGGCGCGGTTGTTAATGTTGATACAGTTGATACTTGTACAACAAATACAGATATGCGCGGTACTGATAGTGCTAACACAACAGCACCAGATAATGCAGGCATAGCCGCTATTTTAGTAGATACAGCAACAACTATACCGGCAACACTAGCAAGCCTAGCGACAGCGGCAAGTTTAGCTTCTGTAGATGGTAAGATTGATACGATAGATGCTCTAGTTGATGCAATTCTAGTTGACACTGGCACAGATATACCGGCATTAATAACAACGCTTGATACAGTGGCAGACGCTATTAAAGTTAAAACAGATCAACTAACATTTACGAAAGCAAACGAGCTAGACGCTAACGCGCAATCAGTGAACGGTGTGACGCTTACAGGTGATGGAAGTACCACACCTTTTGATGTGGTTTAATAAATGAGCTTATCGGTCGCCGGTGTTTGGCAAGTAGGTGTCTGGGATCAAACAGTATGGTCGGATGGTGTTTGGCGTGAAGGCGCACCAACAACACCAACTGCGCCTGATAGCGAAGGGCTTGAATACACACTCAAAGGGAATAGGGCGCATTTTATATTTAATGAAAATGTGACACAATACACCATAGATACTAACCGGCTGCATTATAGTTTTGATGATGAGGATTTATGAGCAAAGCCACTAGCACAGAACAAAAAACAGCAGGCGAAGCCCGCAATATCTCGATAAGGTTTAGCGAGTTGTTAGACGATGGCGAACTATTAACGGGTACGCCTACTATTTTAGAGCTGGTTAGCTCAGACTTAACGATCAGCAGCAAAGCGGTATCAACAGCCATTAGAACTATTAACGGCGTATCTACTCCTATAGGCGAGGCTGTGCAATGCTCTATAACAGGTGGAACGGCGGGTATTACTTACGAGGTGCAAATAGTGGCGGCTACTGATTCAACGCCCGCTCAATCGCTCTATGGTAATATAAAATTAAAAGTAGTGGCAGACACAGAATGATTATAAGAGAAGGCATAATAGGTGATTTAAAAGGATTGAAAATAATCGAATCAAACGCGCCTATGAAGCATAAACAGGCAGTAATCTATAACAAAGTAATAACTATGTTAAGGGTTGTTAATATTGGCTCGAATATACGACTTTAATGCGTATAAGAAAGAGCGTGATTTAGTCGCGTTAGAGGCTGAATGTGCCGATTTTAAGCATTTCTTCACAGCCTACATGAATCAGATATACAGTGATGATGATGGTATTAACGCACAGATAGAGTTTGAGCTGATACCAGATGACGAATTGTAAATAAGCACCACTTAGGGGGTGATTTAGTCTGTTTTACCGGAGCATTACCCGACAAATAGGCAAAGGATTGCCGCTTATTAATTTATTAACTTAGTCTGTGACTAGGGAGTATAGCCGGTGGCTACAGCAGGACAACCGACAAAATATAATGAGTCTATGCTTGAGAAAGCATTAGATTATATAAAGAATTACGCAGACTATGATGACGTGATACCAAGCGTTGCGGGTTTAGCGGTTGCGTTAGAGGTATCTAAAAAGACGCTTTATAACTGGTCAGAAGTGCCGGAAAATATCAAATTCTTACACGCGTTAGAGAAATTAAGCACGAATCAAGAAAATAAATTATTAAATGGCGGCCTATCTGGTAGATTTAACCCTGCTATAACTAAATTAATTATGTACAATCACGGCTACACAGGGCAACCAAAAGAGCCAGATAGTGATGATGAGTCGCCACCATTAGAAATCTCATTTAATGTTAAAGAGCCGGTCACTGAAATAAAAGTGACAAATGCTAAGTCTTAACGCTCCTCAAGATATATTCTTAAATAAACTAGGCACTAAATATAGGGCTTTTGTTGGTGGGTTCGGTAGCTCTAAGACCTTTAGCGGGTGCTTAGACTTATTAATATTCGCTGGTAACAATCCAAAGACAAGACAGGGTTATTTCGCGCCCACCTATTCAGACATAAAAGACATTTTTTTCCCGACCATAGAAGAAGCCGCCCACATGATGGGCTATACGGTTGATATTAAAATTGGCAATAAAGAAGTGCATTTATATAGAGGCCGATTGTATTACGGAACGATTATATGCCGCTCTATGGATAACCCGTCATCAATAGTAGGCTTTAAGATAGCCCGCGCCTTAGTTGATGAGATAGATATATTGGCAAAGGATAAAGCTAATTTAGCATGGAATAAGATTGTGGCTAGATTAAGGCTTAAAATTGATGGCGTAGAAAACGGCATAAGTGTTACAACGACACCAGAGGGCTTTAAATTCGTTTATTCTAAATTTGCGGAAGAGCCCACCGCGTCTTATTCAATGGTTCAGGCTTCAACTTATGAAAATGCAGAGTTCTTGCCTGATGACTACATTGAAACATTAATAGAGACATATCCAGATGAGTTAATTAATGCTTATATTAACGGTGAGTTTGTCAACTTAACATCTGGCACTGTTTACAATGCTTATAATCGAATCACTCACAGATCAGCCGAAACCATACAAGAAAAAGAGCCGCTACGCATAGGTATGGATTTTAATGTTACAAACATGTCAGCGGTGGTTTATGTTATGCGCGGTAAAGAGTGGCACGCTGTAGACGAATTAAAAGGCATTTATGATACGCCCGCTATGATTGATGTTATTAAGGAAAGATACCCAGAACACAATATTCGTATTTATCCCGATGCCAGTGGTAAGAATAGAAAATCAGTTAATGCCTCTACATCAGATATAGCATTATTGGAGGACGCTAAGCTTTCAGTCTATGCTAATAAAGCTAATCCCTATGTCAAAGATAGGGTCATGGCAACGAATAAGGCGTTTTCTAGCGGTTTACTATTCATTAATGATACAATATGCCCAGAGTATTCGCGTTGCATGGAGCAACTGGCCTACGACAAAAACGGCGAACCGGATAAGTCCAGTAATATAGATCATTTGCCGGACGCGGGTACTTATCCAATTGCATTCGAGTTGCCGGTGGTTAAACCCGTTGCTAATCTAAATATAAAGTTTGCAAGGTAACAAAATATGCCAGTATCCGATACCCACCCAGAATATGATGATTCAGTTTCTAAATGGCAGCTAGTCGGTGATTGTGTTGCCGGTTCAAAGGCCGTTAAAAAAAGAGACTCAGGCAAAGCTTATTTGCCAATGCCTAACGAGATAGACCAAAGCCAAAACAATAAGAACAGATATAAGGCTTATTTAAAAAGATCTAATTTTGTAAACTTCACGGCGTTTGCAAAAAAGTCACTAACTGGGATGGTTTTTAGAAAGCCTATGGTTTGTGACCTACCAAGCAGAATAGATTATCTAAAAGATAATGCTAATGGTGGTGGATTATCTTTAGAGCAGGTCATTAGGAGCGTATTAGGCGAGACATTAGAGGCCGCTAGATTTGGTTTATTAACGGACTATCCAAAAGTTGAGGAAAATCAGACCAAGGCACAGACAGACCAGATACAGGCCAATATTTTAAGCTATAACGCTTCATCCATTTTAAATTGGCGCACAACTGTTATAAATGGGTTATCTAAGTTATCGCTAGTGGTTTTGCATGAGCCTAGACAAGAGCTGTCTGACGATGGTTTTAGCTATGAGTCAGTGGATAATTATAGGGTGTTGCGATTAATAAACGGCATTTATACTGTTGAGCTATATGACGAAGATGAAGAGATATATGACACTTTCCAACCAACTAAAAGCAACGGCTCTAAGTGGGATATTATACCATTCACATTTGTCGGCGCTCAAAACAACGATCCGCAAATAGATGACGCGCCGCTTTATGATTTGGCTGAAATTAATCTAGCGCATTATCGCAATAGTGCTGATTATGAAGAAAGTTGTTTTCTAGTTGGTCAGCCGACACCTATTATCGCCGGATTAACCCAGCCGTGGGTTAATGAAAACTTTAAAGACGGTTTAACGCTTGGCTCATTAGGGATGATTCCATTACCAGAGGGCGGGAGTGCTTCGCTATTACAAGCCGCGCCTAATCAAATGCCTTTAGAGGGAATGAAGAACAAAGAGCTACAAATGGCTATGATAGGCGCTCGAATCATACAAGATAAAGCAGGGGTTGAAGCCTCTGCAACGGTTAAAATGCGCTTATCTGGTCAAACATCAGAATTGGCGGCCTTAGTGGGTAATGTTGAGAGCGGTATTAAATTAGCCATTGAATGGGTTGGCGTGTTTATGGGTACAGAGGGTGCTACAGAACTGGCTCTTAATACAGAATTTTATGATAGTTCGCTGGATGCCCCTCAAGTTATGGCCTTGATACAATTAGCCGACCGTGGTGATATTTCTCAGGAAGATATGAGAAACAACTTGAGAAAAGCGGCATGGATTGAAGCAGACAAGACAGATGAGGAAATAGACGCGGAGCTGGACAATATTAGACTTAGTTTAGTTGATAACAATAACGCGCCTTGAGTACTAACACCTTTTTGATTGATGGTCTAACACGCCATCAGATTTATTTGCAAAGACATAGCGCGGGCGTAATTAATGATTTAATGCCCTACCTTGAATCAATGCTAAACGATGTTAACGCCTTAATCGCTCAAGCGGGTGCTACTAACTTTCAAGCGGCTAGGATGCAAGCTTTAAAAGCTGATATTACCTTATCCATTGCAGCGGCTAATAGGGCTATGGGTAGTCAATTAAAATCTCAGATGCTTGATCTAGCAGAATATGAGGCGGGATTCACGCAGCGCCTAATTACAGCAGCGACAACATTTGAGGCGACAGGCGTAAACCTAGGGGTTTTAGCGGCGGCGGTTCAAGATACTAAAATGTCATTAATTAGCAATGGCAAGATAGCAAATATAACACCCTCTCGAGCGGTGGCTCAATTCGCTAAATCAACTAGCACATCAATAAACAATATTATTACTACTGGCATAGTGGAAGGGAAAACAACGCTACAAATACAAGCAGAAGTTTCTAGGGTCGTTACCAATAGAACACCATCACAAGCAAGCGCCTTAATAAATACAATAGCTAATCACACATCAACACAAGCCAGAAATGCGCTATATGCTGAAAATTCAGACGTTATTGATAAAGAAAGATTTGTAGCCACGTTGGATAGCCGTACCTCTATAACGTGCGCGGGGTTTGATGGTCGTCTATTTGATATTGGTCGTGGCGCCATGCCTGCATTGCATTTTAATTGTAGATCAATTCGGGTGCCTGTTATTAATCCAGCTTTTACCATTGCAAACCTTAACGGTAAACGGCCTTCAATTGGTTCAGGTGGTGTTAAAGGTGTGGGTGGAAATACAACATACGGCGGGTGGTTAAAAAACCAGCCTGCAAGCTTTCAGGACGAGATACTAGGAAACGACAGAGGGGCGCTGTTTAGGCGTGGTGGTTTGTCTATAGATCAATTCAGTGATGATAGCGGTATTAGTTACACACTAAAAGAATTAAGGGGTTTAGAGCCTCATGCTTTTGAATTAGCGGGTTTATAATACTTAATATGTTAGTAAGTTGTGAATATGTTAATAACTTTGATATAATCAGTGCATATCCTGTGGATAAGTAAACGGTCTGTGACCAAGAGAAAGAAAATGCCAGAAATTACAGAAGAAGAACTAACCGCGCTCAATGAAGCGGCTGCAAAAGTAGCGGATTTACAAGAGCAGTTTGATAAAGTTTTAGCTAAGAAAGAAGAGCTTTTAACCGAGACTAAGCAGGCGAAAGAAAAACAGCGCCTAGCTGATGAGCAGGCTAGATTAGATCAAGAAGAGCTGGCAAAGAAAAAAGGCGATTATGAGCAGTTACATAAGTCGGCTATGTCAGAAAATGAAAAGCTAAAAGAAGCTATTCAAGAGCGTGATACTCGAGATGCTAAAAACGCTGTAGAATCAACAGCAATGAAGTTATCTATTAGCGTAGCAGATGGCGATAACGCTGAAATGCTGAGCAGATTTGTAGCTGATAGGCTTCAATATGCTGATGGTGGTGTCAAGGTACTTGATAAAGATGGTCAATTAACCATATCAACACTTGACCAACTAAAAGAAGAGATTATAAGTGATTCGCGTTTTGCGGCGTTGCTTAAAGGCAATCAATCATCTGGTGGTGGTGCTACTGGTGGATCAAATAGCGGCGGTGCTGCAAATAGTAATAAAACTCAAACCAGTACCCAACGCATAGCCGAGGGTCTTAAAGAACTATAAGGATGATTAAATCATGGCATCACAAACATTAGCGGAAGCGCAAAAACTCATTAATAACCAGATTATTTCTGGCGTAGCGGAAGATATTATTACAACTTCACCAATTTGGCAGGCAATGCCATGGTCTAGTTATGAAGGGCAAGCGATTTTAGTTAATCGTGAAAATGCTTTAGGCGATGCTCAGCATTTAGCGGTTGGTGGTACTATCACAGCTAAAGCGGCGGCAACATTTACACAAGCAACATACACAGCAGTTACTACTATCGGCGATGCAGAGCTTAACGGCCTTGTAGCGGCGCAGTCTTCTAGTGCTGGCGTGGATCAAATGGCAGCAGAGATTAGCTCAAAAGCTAAATCAGTAGGCCGTTTATTGCAAACTGGTGTAGCTACAGGTGACGGCTCAAGCCCTAATCTTAACTCTTTGCATACTTTGGTTGATGCAAGTCAATACACTACGGCTAGTGCTGGTCAGGCTCTTTCTTTAGCATTAATGGATGAGCTACTAGATTTAGTTAAGGCCAAAGATGGCGAAGTTGACTGGATTATGATGCCTGCTCGTACATTACGCGCTTATAAAGCTTTGGTTCGTGCATTAGGTGGTGTTAATGAGACAATGGCTTTCACTATGCCTAATGGCACAACTCGAAATGTCTCAGTCTATGAGGGTGTACCTATCTTCCAGAATGATTATCTTTCTGTAGCTGAAACGGCTAATGGTGCGGCATTGACTACTGGTGCATTAACGTCTGTTTATGCTGGTTGTTGGGATGATGGCACCGAGAAAGTTGGTGTTTCGATGATTTACCCAGCATCAACGCAAATGGGAATATCTGTTGAAAATGTAGGCGCTATGGAAACTAAGGATGAATCAATCGTTCGTGTTAAGTCATATAGCAACTTCGCACAGTTCAACAGACGCGGTACTGCCCGTTTAACTTCAATCAATAACTAAGGATTTGGCTATGGCTAAAGATTCAAAGTTAAAGAAAGTGGTTAGTGATTACCCTGTAAGCGATGATAGAAAAACGCTATGGGGTGTCATTTTTGACGCGGAAGGCGAAGGCTCTAAGGCTTGTTATGTTGCTAATGTTAGCGATGAAACAGCAAAGAGCTTGATTGATGCTGGACGCGCTAAAGCGGCTAAGTAATAAAAAGCGCCTCTTAATCGGGGCGTTTTTCTAAGGGTACATAATGGCTACGATAACAGTAGAAACCGGCACCGGCTCGGCAAGTTCAAACAGCTATATATCGACCACAGATTTTGAAACATACGCGGCTGATAGAGGTATCGATTTAGTTGGTACTAGCGCGGATTTGCTTATTAAAGCAATGGATTATATTGAATCAAATAATTTCAAGGGCGATAAGTCCTCAAGCGATCAGGCGCTACAATGGCCTAGAATTAATTTCAGT
>Ga0316205_10001243_pt1 | contig 34581 bp, 29 predicted proteins | sample 3monthpyrite_MG_FD_204941 | JGI IMG/M metagenome (GOLD analysis project Ga0316205, IMG submission 204941) | Microbial mat bacterial communities from mineral coupon in-situ incubated in ocean water Damariscotta River, Maine, United States -... | ecosystem: Environmental > Aquatic > Marine >...
GAAAGATGTCTAAATTATCCGCACAAGAACTTGTGCAAGACCGAATTGATTTAGTTTCACTCCCTGATGTGGCTTTAAAGTTGAACACTTTGTGTGATGACGTTAATTCTACCGCTCAAGATATTGCTGATGTTATTGCGACGGATGCATCGTTAACGGCTCGTTTATTGCAAATTGTAAATAGTCCTTTTTATAGTTTTCCTCAACAAATCAATACTATTACCATGGCAATTACTATTGTTGGCGTTTCTCAATTACGTGACTTAGCAATGGCAACGTTAATTATTAAAAAATTTAGTGGGATTCCTGATAATTTAATTAATCCTGACAAATTTTGGAGCCATAATATTGCTTGTGCAACGGCTGCGAGAACCATTGTTACAGAGTTAGGTATTAAACAATCTGAACGTGTCTTCGTCGCTGGGCTTTTACATGATATTGGCAAATTATTAATGTATCTATCTCACCCTCATTTATCGCGTGAAGTCTTAGAATTAATTAAAGCGAATCCAGAGCTTAATATAAACCATACGGAAGAAATAGCATTTGGTTACGACCATGCTGAATTAGGTGCAGCCTTGCTTAAAGAATGGGGATTACCTGACTCGCTGGTTGATCCTGTCAAGTATCATCATGAACCTAATCTAGCTAAACGATTTGCAACTGAGGCGAGCGTTTTACACTTAGCTAATATCGTTGCAAATGAGATAGAGCCATTATATGAAAATAATGAATCGCTTACTTTGGATGAAAAAGTTTGGACAATTCTAAATAGTACATCCGATCACCTTTCGGATATTACCACGGCATCACAATCACTTTTTAATGAAACAGTAGGTATTTTTATTCCTCAAAGGGCAGTTGCGTAAGCATTTAAGTGCTTGGTACATGGAATAAAGTACAAGCACTTAATCTGAAAAGCCGCTTTAATCAGCGGCTTTTTTTCGTGGTCATTATATTGTTCGTACGATGAGTTTTAATCATCACCCATTGAGGCTAATAAATCAGCTTGCTCTTCGTTGATAAGCGGATCGATAACTTCGTTTAACTCACCCTGCATAATGTCATCGAGTTTATACAAGGTCAAATTAATGCGGTGGTCAGATAAACGACCTTGAGGGAAGTTATAGGTTCGTATGCGTTCAGAACGATCCCCGCTACCGACAAGTAATTTTCGAGTTTGTGATTCCTCAGCATGTTGTTTGTCTTGTTCTATTTGGAAAATTTTGGCTTGTAACACTGACAGAGCTTGAGCTTTATTTTTATGTTGTGAACGTTGATCTTGGCACTCAACAACAATGCCTGTTGGAATATGGGTTAAGCGAATCGCAGAATCGGTTTTATTTACGTGCTGTCCACCGGCACCGGAAGCGCGGAAAGTATCAACGCGTATATCGCCCATGTTGAGATCACTTTCTTCAACTTCATCGGCTTCAGGCATAATGGCAACAGTACAAGCAGAGGTATGCACTCGGCCTTGTGATTCTGTTTCGGGTACACGCTGCACGCGATGACCTCCAGATTCAAACTTTAAACGTGCGTAAACATCATCGCCAATAATTCGGCAGATAATTTCTTTATAGCCGCCATGCTCGCCACGGTTTTCATTTACAATTTCTATTTTCCATTTACGTTTTTCTGCGTAACGCGAATACATTCTAAAAAGGTCTCCTGCAAAAATAGAGGCTTCGTCACCCCCAGCGCCAGCACGAATTTCTAAGAATACATTTTTGCCCTCGTTTGGATCAACGGGCAGCATGAGAATTTGTAACTCGTCTTCTAGCTTTTCAATTTGTTCATTGGCGTCTTTTAATTCGTCTTTAGCCATTTCGCGCATATCCGCATCATCATCTTTTAGCATGATTTGCGCTTCTTCAATACTTCCTAATGCTGCTTGGTAAGCTTGGAAACAGGCTACCACTGGATTGATTTGAGCATACTCCTTAGACAAAGCACGGAATTGATTTTGATCGCTTATAACGCTGGGATCGGCCATTAGGGCATTAATTTCTTCCAGTCGTTCGGCAAGGTTTTCGAGTTTTGCTTTTATTGAATCTTTCATAGGTTACGGATAAATTTACTTAGTGATTGTCTGAGTTTAAGTTGAATAATTCTTGTGCCAAATCGAGTAGTTCTTCGCGGCCATCGTAGGCGGCGCGGCTAAGCTGTACGCTTGGATCATGCACGAGTTTGTTGGTTAGTACACGTGCTAATTCTTGTAGAACTTGTTCGGGATTTTTTCCTGATGCCAGTTGTTTTTGAGCAAGCTGCAAGGCATTTTCACGAATAATATCCGCTTTTTCACGATAAGCACGAATAGTATCGACGGCATCGAGTGAGCGTAACCAGCCCAGAAAATGTTCTGTTTCATTCTCAATAATTTCTTCGGCTTGTTCGGCAGCTTGTTCACGTGATTGTTGGCCTTCTTCAATGACATCCTGTAAATCATCGACGGTATATAAGTAAACGTCGTGTAAGTCGCCAACTTCAGGCTCAATATCACGTGGTACTGCAATATCAACCATAAATATTGGGCGGTGTTTACGTGCTTTAAGTGCACTTTCAACAGCACCTTTACCTAAGATGGGTAGTTGGCTGGCGGTAGAGGAAATAATGATATCAGCGTCGATTAATTTGTTAGGCATATCGGCAAGAGCAATCGCTTCACCATCAAATTGCTCTGCAAGCAAGTGGGCACGTTCTACAGTACGGTTGGCAACAATAATATTTTTAATATTTTGATCTTTTAAATGTCGAGCAACTAACTCGATGGTATCGCCTGCACCAATCAGTAAAGCCGTATGATCCGCTAAATTAGCAAAAATACGTTTTGCTAAAGAAACAGCAGCAAAAGCAACGGAAACTGGGCTACTACCGATGGCGGTATCAGTACGTACTTGTTTCGCAACGGAGAAGGTATGTTGGAATAAACGATTTAGCTGACGACCAATGGTGCCGGCATCCGTTGCACTACCATAGGCATCTTTGATTTGGCCTAGAATTTGAGGTTCACCGAGTACCAAAGAATCGAGGCCACTTGCAACACGTAAAATATGTCGAACCGCTTCTTGGTCGGCAAAGCTGTAAATATAGGGCGCGAGTGCTTGATGCTCTAAATCATGAAAATTTTCGAACCAGCGGATAATTTCATCACTGTCGTTGGCATGAAGTTCGCAATATAATTCTGTACGGTTACAGGTGGATATTATAGCTGCCTCAGAGGCAGGCGATTGTTCTAAAATCCCAGTGAGTGCCGTTGGCAGTTTTTCTGGGGTAAAAGCAACCTGTTCCCGAATATCAACGGGAGCGGTCTTATGATTAATGCCGAATGCGAATATAGCCACGTAGGAACTTGTATTATTAATTCATGTCTAAAAAATCAGTAACTTAGGGAGAGGTTGAATTCTATCTAAGAGCCTATATATTAAGTTTAACAGGTAAATGCTAATCGGGTTATTGCCAAAACCGAGTAGGCGCGTATTATAAAGGTAAAACCAATGAAAGTTGGTTATTGTTAGCCAATCGAGAGCATTTTTTATGCAAATAATGAAAAAACACCTAATTTTAGCTTTTTCCTCTGCATTATTGATCAATTGTGGTGGCACATTCAGCCAGCAGCCGTCAAAAACAAGTGAGAATAAGCAACCAGTTAGCCAAAAATCTGTCGTTAATCCTCAATCTTCAGCTAAATCGAGTGATGATGAGTCGCAAACTCACGCTGTTAGTGAAGAAGACATCACAAAAAAATCGCCTTTTGAAACATCGGTTTTTGCACCGCAAAACAACGGATTAACCAGTGAGGTATTGCAGTATTTAATGGTTGCGGAAATTGCTGGCCAACGTGGAAAGTTAGATGTTGCTGTAGCGAATTATTTACAAGCTGCAAAAATATCCCAAGATGCTGGCATTGCTGAACGTGCTAGCCGAATATCAATCTTCGCCCGAAAAGATGCTGCGGCATTAGAAGCCAGTGCAATTTGGGTAAAACTCGCACCTAGAAATGCAGATGCGCATCAGTTAGTTGCCGCAATGTTGGTACGTACAGGTGATATCGAGGGTGCTTTAAATCACTTTGAACAAGTATTAGCGCTAAGCAAAAAAAGTGAGCAAAAAACATTTATGTTGATCATGTCCTTGTTAGGTAAGCAACGTGATAAGCACATTGCCCTAGATATTATGAAACGCCTATTGGATAAACATAAAAACGTCGCTAGCGCTTATTATTCTTATGCAAATCTGGCTCTCTTAACTAAATCATACGATACGGCGAATAAGGCCATTGATAATGCACTTCGCCTGAAACAAAATTGGAATGAAGCATTAATTTTAAAGGCAACCATTTTATCTAGACTTGATCGTAGTGATGAAGCGATTTCTTTATTGAGAAAACAGTTAAATGCCCAACCAGAGAATTATAAATTAAGAATGTATTTTGCTAGGAAATTAGTTGATAGTAAAAAATATGATGAGGCCTATAAAGAATTTAAAAAAGTCTATTCTGGAGATAAAAGTCACGAAGCACTTTATGCTATGGGTTTGCTTGCCAATAGTACTGGAAAGACAGATTTGGCAGAAAAACATTTTAAAAAATTAATTAATATTGATAGTCGTAAAAACGAAGCGAATTTTTATTTAGGTCAAATCAAAGAAAAGGAAAAAGAATTTTCTTCAGCTATTGATTGGTATTCAAAAGTGCAGGCTGGTGTTTACGCATTTGAATCTCGTTTACGAATTATCGTATTACTTGGTAAACAAGGTAAGGTGGCACAGGCTCGCAAACAAGTGACGGCACTTAATGTTTCCAAACCAAGTGAACAAGTTCGATTAATTGTTATTGAAGGTGAAGTGCTGCGCGAAAATAAAATGTTTAATGAAGCGCTAGAGCTTTACTCAGAAGGCTTAAGTATTATTCCTGATAACATTGATTTACTTTACGCGCGAGCACTTATTTTTGAAAAACTTAATAAAATTGATGATGCAATTGCAGACTTACGAACCGTTGTTAAGTTAGACCCACAAAGTGTCCAAGCGCTGAATGCACTGGGATATACGCTTGTTGATAAAACAGATAAAATTCACGAAGGTGTGGAATATATTAAGCAGGCTTATCAGTTAGAGCCAACCGACCCAGCGATTATGGATAGTATGGGTTGGGCGTACTACCGTTTAGGAAATTTTGATCAAGCCGTTACTTATTTAAAACGTGCCTATGCTGAATTTAATGATGCTGAAGTAGCTGCACATTTAGGTGAAGTATTGTGGGTACGTGGTGATAAAGACGAAGCACGAAAAATATGGAAAAACTCACTACGAGAAGCACCAAAGCATGATACGTTGCTAAACGTAATTAAACGATTTATGCCTTAACCCTATAATTTAATGAAAAAAAAATATCTCTTCCCGTTAGCGATGGTTTTCGGACTATCGCTATCGTCTTGTGCTTCAGTTGTTAATACAAAGCATCAAGTTGAATCTCAATCTATTTGGCAGCAACGTCAACTTCAATTGTCGAATATAAAAGATTGGCATATGAAAGGACGTATGGTTGTAGTTAATGGTGCTGAACTTTGGGCGATGACGGTTGATTGGAAGCAAAAGGGTGAGCAGTATATTATTTTTCTATCTGGGCCTTTTGGTGCTGGTAAAGTACAGTTGGCGGGTACAACGAATGGTGTATTGTTGAAAAATGCGGATGATCAAATTTTTTATGCCGAAACCCCTGAAGAATTATTATTAGAACATACAGGCGTGATTATGCCTTTAAGCTACTTACGGTTTTGGATGTTAGGCTTGCCGCACCCTAAAGCAGTCAATAATAAGACGATGCTTGATGACTTAGGGCGATTAGAGTCTTTAAGTTTAGCATCAAGTAGTCAGCATCCATGGGATATTAGCTTTAAACGCTATACTTCAATTGAAGAGGTGAGTGCAGTTAAGTCGAAAGCTTTATTGGAATTGCCAGACAAAATTTTTATTCAACAAGGTGACGACATAAAAGTACGGGTTGTGGTTGGTGAATGGTTGTTTGATAATAGTTAATAATAATCAGACTTAAGCTAAAAAAAGAAGATGCATGGCAACCTTGAATAGCAGCCTTAAATCCTGGCCGGCTCCGGCAAAACTCAATTTGTTTTTACATATTACTGAGCAACGATCGGATGGTCTGCATTGTTTGCAAACTATTTTTCAAATTCTGGATCTCTGCGATACCTTGCAATTTGAGATAACTGATGATGGTGTGATATCTCGTGTAAGCGAATCCGATATCCCAGAAGATGATGATTTAATTATCAAAGCGGCGCATTTGTTACAATCACACGCGAAAGTGACGAAAGGTGCTTCCTTATATATAGATAAACAGCTGCCAATTGGTGGTGGTTTGGGTGGTGGCAGCTCGAATGCGGCAACAACTTTAGTTGCATTGAATCATCTTTGGGATTGTGGTTTAAAAATTGAAGAGTTAGCCGAATTGGGAATACAGCTTGGAGCCGATGTCCCGATTTTTATTCATGGTATTTCCGCGTGGGCTGAGGGTATCGGTGAACAGATTTCGGCAATAAATTTGCCAAAAAGTACCTATGTGGTCATTTTTCCTGATATTTTTGTCTCTACAGGCAAAGTTTTTGCTCACTCGCAATTGCAGAGAGATTGCGCAACGATTACAATACGCGACTTCTCGAAAGAGCTGAATAATTCAGGTTATGAGGCTGCATTTCGAAAGGTAGAAAATGTCTGTGAACCTGTGGTTCGAGACATGGTTCCAGAAGTTGATGCCGCGCTGCAAGATTTGTCAAAATTTGCTCCCGCTAGGCTTACTGGGACAGGAGCATGTGTATTTGCTCGATTTGAATCAGATGTTGCTGCCCAGTTGGCATGGCAGGAACTACATAAAAAGTGGAACGTTTTTGTAACACAAGGTGTTAATCGTTCTCCACTGTATGATGTTTTAGAGTCGCTATCGGACTAAATAAGGTTCGCTACGCTCGACAAGAGTTTTATCTCAATTTCACGTTAAGTGTTAATTGATTATTGGGCCGTCGCCAAGCGGTAAGGCACCAGGTTTTGATCCTGGCATGCGCAGGTTCAAATCCTGCCGGCCCAGCCATATTTTATAACCGACAAGTATCAAGCATAGGAGATTGGGCATGGCCCATCGACTGGATAACCAATCTGAAGTCTCCGATTCCAAAATGGTGATTTTCTCGGGCAATGCTAACCCAGAATTAGCCAATGCCATTGCGCGTCGTCTACAGCTCCCTATGGGGCGAGCAGTCGTTGATAAATTCAGTGATGGTGAAATTGCCGTAGAAATATTAGAAAACGTTCGCGGTAAAGACGTTTTCATCGTGCAATCAACATGTGCACCAACTAACGATAATTTAATGGAATTATTGGTGATGATTGATGCGTTAAAGCGTGCATCAGCTGAACGTGTTACCGCAGTTATTCCTTATTTTGGTTATGCTCGACAAGATAGGCGACCACGTTCTGCACGGGTACCGATTACTGCAAGTGTTATTGCGAGAATGATAGGTTCAGTAGGTGCAGACCGAGCATTAACGGTTGATTTACATGCCGACCAAATTCAAGGTTTTTTTGATATTCCGGTGGATAATGTTTACGCCTCACCCGTACTACTTGGTGATGTGTGGCGACAAAAATATCCCGATTTAATGGTGGTTTCACCTGACGTTGGTGGCGTGGTTCGCGCGAGAGCATTAGCAAAACGATTGGATGACGCAGATTTAGCCATTATTGATAAACGTCGTCCACGTGCGAACGAAGCCAAAGTTATGAATATTATTGGTGATGTTGAAGGTCGTACTTGCGTTATCGTAGATGATTTAGTTGATACAGCCGGAACACTGGCAAAAGCGGCTGACGCTTTAAAAGATCATGGGGCTGCAAAAGTTGTTGCCTATTGTACTCACCCTGTTTTTTCAGGTGGTGCAGTTACCAATATTGAAAACTCAGCTTTGGATGAGATTGTTGTCACTAACAGTATTCCATTGTCAGAAGAAGCTGCGGCTTGTAGCAAGATTCGACAATTAAGCATCGCTGAAATGTTGGCTGAGACGATGCGCCGAATAAGCGCAGATGAATCTGTCAGCAGCCTCTTCGTCGATTAATCTCGCGTAGCGAGAAGCACGATTACGGCGTTGAAAGCAAAATTAAAAATGCTCACTTACTCAATGTAAGCTCCGCTTTTTAATTTCACTTTCGCCTTGTACTCGCACTTCTCGCTACGCGAGATTGAAGTAGAGATTAAAGAATTTTTTGGTTAACTATCTTTAGTTAACCAATTTATAGTTATCTGGGTCGCACAGATAATTTTGTGGTTATAAGCGAAAGTTTATAACGTTATTTTTAAAATTAGGAGAAATACCATGAGCAAGAGCTTTACTATTGAAGCCGAAGTTCGTACTGACACGGGGAAAGGTGCGAGCCGCCGCCTACGTCATACGAATCAAGTACCGGCTGTATTATACGGTGCAGGCGAAGACCCTGTTGCATTAACACTTAGCCATAATGAAATGTTTCATCATTTAGAAAATGAAGCTTTTTATTCGCATATCTTAACGATTAATGTTGGTAAGAAAAAAGAAAAGGCTATCTTAAAAGATTTGCAACGTCATCCAGCTAAGCCACGTTTAATGCATGCTGATTTTCAACGTGTAAATATGAAAGAAAAACTTCGTATGCATGTGCCATTACACTTTATTAATGAAGAAACATCGCCAGGTGTTAAAGCGGGTGGTTTGGTTACGCATAGTTCAACAGAGTTACATATCTCATGTTTACCATCAGACTTACCTGAATTCATCGAAGTTGATTTGGGTGCATTAGAATTAGATGCAAGTTTACATGTGTCTGATTTAACGTTACCAAAAGGTATCGAGTCTGTTGATTTAAGTCATGGTGCGGATAGCTCTCACGATCATATCGTTGCAGCAATTCACCTACCTCGTGCAGAGAAAGCAGAAGATGAAGATGAAGCTCCAGCTGCAGCTACTGATGCTGATGCTGCTGAAGGTGAAAGCAGCGAAGAAAGTTAATTCTTCATTGCTATAGCTTTTAGTAACACAGAACGAGAAGCCGGCATTGAGTCAAAGTATTAATTTAATTGTTGGTCTGGGAAATCCAGGCAATGAATATATTGATACCAGACACAATGCCGGCTTTTGGTTTTTAGACGAACTGGCAAAATGTTATCAAGCTAATTTCAAAGTCGACAAAAAATTCTTTGGTGAAACGGCTCGGGTAACGATTAAAGGTGAGGATGTTTGGTTATTAAAACCAACGACCTTTATGAATTTAAGTGGTCAAGCACTTCAGGCATTGGCCCAGTTTTATAAAATTAAATTAGAAAATATTTTAGTTGTTCATGATGAGTTGGATTTAGAACCCTTAACCGCGCGCCTAAAAAAAGGTGGTGGTCATGGTGGACATAATGGCTTGCGCGATATAAGCGCACGTATGGGAAAAGATTTTTGGCGATTACGTTTAGGCATAGGCCATCCTGGCGACAAAAATAAAGTCAGTGGTTACGTACTTAGTAAAGCATCGAAAGATGATCGAATTTCAATAGAACGAGCAATCGATAATGCGCTACGAGTAGTTGACGATATTGTTGTTGGTGATATGCAAAAAGCAATGAATACCCTTCATAGCGACTAGTGTAGAAAACGAATAATTTATAGGTAACAGTTATGGGATTTAAATGTGGCATTGTAGGTCTACCGAATGTTGGTAAATCAACACTCTTTAATGCATTAACAAAAGCAGAGATTCAAGCTGAGAACTATCCGTTCTGTACGATTGAACCGAATGTCGGCATTGTACCTGTTCCTGATCCACGTCTTGATGCATTAGCTGCCATTGTTAGTCCCGAAAGAGTACTACCAACAACAATGGAATTTGTTGATATTGCTGGTTTAGTTGCGGGCGCTTCAAAAGGTGAAGGTCTAGGCAATAAATTCTTAGGTAACATTCGTGAAACAGATGCAGTTGCACAAGTTGTTCGTTGTTTTGAAAATGATGACATCGTGCATGTAGAAGGCAAAATAGATCCATTGCACGATATTGAAATTATAAATACAGAACTTGCATTAGCTGATTTAGAAAGTATTGATAAAGCTTTATTAAAAGTACAAAAGGTTGCCAAGTCGGGTGATAAAGAAGCTAAAGTAAAAATGGTTGTGCTTGAGCAGTTAAAAGAACATTTGGATAAAGGTGAACAAGCACGGACTTTAGATTTAGATGAAGAACAAAAATTGTTAGTTCGTGATTTAAATCTATTAACGATAAAACCTTTGATGTTTATTGCTAATGTTGCAGAGGATGGTTTTAGTGATAATCCTCATTTAGATACAGTAAATGAATTCGCTGCTAAGGAAGGTGCCCCCGTTGTTGCGGTATGTGCATCGATAGAAGCAGAAATGACAGAGTTAGAGGAAGATGAGTTAAACGAATTTTTAGCCGATCTTGGTTTAGAAGAACCTGGCTTAAATCGTGTAATTCGAGCCGGCCATGATTTACTTGGTTTGCAAACTTACTTCACTGCAGGTGTAAAGGAAGTTCGGGGTTGGACAGTGAAAGTAGGTGCAACTGCACCACAAGCAGCTGGCGTGATACATACTGATTTCGAAAAAGGATTTATACGAGCCGAAACGATGGCATACGATGACTTTATTGAATTTAAAGGTGAACAAGGCGCGAAAGAAGCCGGTAAGTTACGCCTTGAAGGTAAAGACTATATTGTTAAAGACGGTGATGTTTTACATTTTAGGTTTAACGTATAAAACATTCGAGCTTAACAGATTGAAGCTGCTTTGTTGTTTTCGAGTTGAGCGTCACTGTTATTCATCTCAGCCAATTGTTCAAACGTTTTAGGTGATGGGATAAAAAATTTATGCCCCATTATTTGAATATCTCCCGATTCTTTTAATTCACCCAATGCGGTCGTTACTGTTTGTCGGCACGCCCCAATCATATCAGCAATTTCTTTGTGCGTTAATGGCACGTCAATTAATATCCCGTTTTCATATTTAATTCCAAAGCGCATATTGAGACGAGTAATTAATTTTATTAATCGAGTTTTAACATCGTCTGATGTAAAGTTGAGCAAAGTGTCTCCCGCTATTTTTAAACGAACGGATAATTGCTCTATTATTTGTAGCGCGATATCAGGCGATTTTTTAAGAAAATCTTTAAAATGTGCTAAGGGAATAGAAATGACTTCACTGGACTCAGTGCACTGTGCATAAATAGTTTTTTTATTGACCAGCTGTAACTCTGAAAGGCCAAAGACTTCACCAGGAAAACAAAACCATTGGGTAACTTCTTTGCCTTGAGATGATATGCGGAAAAGTTTTACCCGGCCGCTCACCAGTACATAAAAATTCTTTTTGGTAGAACCTGCTTGAAAGACAAAATCGTCTTTATTTAAACGATGTAATGTCGCATAAGGATTAAATTTGTCTAAGCTTTTTTTGTCAATTGATATTAGAGTATGGTTGTTTGCTGATTGATACATGATTATTTATTACCCATATTATGCGTATTTCATCACGTTATTTATTGCATTTCACAATAGTTTTTAAATTGTCGTCTAGACGACATATCTCATAGTGCATTGTCTGCATACTCAACGCAACAAAAATAATTAAATTATTTAAAACACGGAGCAGTGAAATGAGTAAATTATTTAATCTGAAGATATTATTAAATCTGGTACTTGGATTTATGTTGGTCGCAGTCTTTACTAGCGCCAATGCAGCGGATTATCCAAGCCGTCCCATTACATTTATGACTATGACTCAGCCTGGGTCACAAATTGACCGTCTAACGCGTGGCTTGAGTCAACGTATGAGTAAACTTTTAGGCCAGCCTATTAACGTGAAGAACGTGAAAGGTGGACACGGTACTGTAATGGCAACCGAACTTGGCAGGTCTAAGACGGACGGTTATACCATCGGTGTGACATCGTTAACGGCTTATACTTATTCACCACACCATGACAAGCTGCAATACAAGCCCGAAGACTTTGATTATTTAAGCCTTGTTGCATTGAACTCAAGTGGTTTTATCTCAACACCAGATAAACCATGGAATACGTTGAAGGAAGCATTCGCTTGGCACAAGAAAAATGATAAGGCGATGGTTGCTATGTTCCATGGTGCTGATGATCGCGATGCACTTAAACGTATGGCAAAACTAGAAGGTGTGAAACTATCGTTAACACCATCTAAAGGTGGCCCTTCAGTGATTAGAGCCGTGACTGGTGGTCATGTTTCTATCGGTTATGTTGGTGCGATTCTTTATAAGAATGTTGAAGCTGGCAAGATCAAATTGATTGCTGCGGCTTTAGGTAATCGTTTACCACCAATTCCTGATGTGCCTACTTTACGCGAACAAGGTTATGACGAACAGATAGAAATGATTGTTGCCTTAGTTGCACCAAAGGGACTGGATAAAAAAGCAAAAGCGAAAATTATTGCTGCTGCTAACACGTTGGCGAACGATAAAGAAACACAAAATTTCATAACGACTAACCTATTGATGCGACCCGTTCAATGGGGTGAAAAACATGCAGATAAAACAGCAAAAGATTTGTATAAAACTTTTGCTATGCAAGCGAAAAAGTAATAAGTCTGCGTAAGTTATATTGAGCGCTAGATCGTAAATAGGCTGTGATAATAACTTAGAGCTTGTTTTCGGTTTAGCATTATCGCTCTCGTCGTAATGTTGTGAGAGAGAGGAAGTACACGTGACAAGAATTAAAAGAGACTCCATTGCTTATCTAGCAATCATTGGGTTTTGTATATTAATGCTAACGTGGGGTATACCCACTTATACACCCGACTATCCTGGTTATGGTGCCTCACCGGCACTGGTTGCAAACATATCTGTTGGCATCATGATGTTTATGGCCTGCCTTTCACTATTAAATATTGGGGTTGCTGTTTATATGAGCAAACCTATGCCTGTTGAAGAAAGTGAATTTCCAGAAGACATGGAAGAGGACGCTGGTTTTACACAAGTAGGAAGGGTGAAGCTCAAGCATCTTGCTAGCACCATGATACCGTGCATATTACTGATTGTAGCAATTGAACATGTTGCTTATATCTTTGTGTCTTTTGTTTTTTTAATGGTTTTCCAATACGTTATTGGTAGTCGCAACTGGATTCAGTCGATTGTAGTGTCGGTCATTCTGACGGCTGTTCTCTATGTCGTGATGCGATATGGTTTCGGCGTACCGATACCAGGGCCCCAAATTTTTTAATCAAATAACAAATAATAATAAGAACAACAAGAAGTAGGATACAAAACCATGGAAATGATTATTGCGGGGCTATTAGACTCCGTCTCACCTGCCAGTTTGATGTTTGTTTTTCTCGGGGTTGCTATCGGCGTTTTGATCGGAGCTATTCCTGGTATCAATGGTCCCATGGCCATCGCGTTATTTATTCCAGTTACATATTATATGTCAGCACTCACTGCTATTGGTTTTCTAGTGGGGTTAAACAAGGGGGCATTTTTTGGTGGCGCAGTATCGGCCGTACTATTACGAACACCGGGCACACCTGAGGCTGCGGCAACGTCCTGGGATGGTTATCCACTAACCAAACAAGGCAAAGGTGAAAAGGCATTACGCATGGCACTTTATAGTTCGGTGGCAGGCGACTTTGTTTCAACTGTAGTACTGATTGCAATTGCATCTCCTTTGGCAGCAGTCGCGTTATTTATGGGGCCAGCAGAAATCTTTGCATTGATTTCACTTGCACTCACTGTTATCGCGGGCATCGGTACCAGTTCTATTAGTCGTGGTTTGATGGCGGCTGGATTCGGTATTCTAGTTGGCTTGATCGGTACTGAACCGGTGACGGCATTAACCCGACTTACATTCGATGTCTATCAACTTGGCAGTGGCTTATCGCTAATACCTGTAGCGATTGGTCTTCTGGCATTTTCTGAAATTCTCTTACAACTTGAAAAATTCACAGTAAAAGGCGGTGGTAAGCAAACCATCCACGAGTCTTCATCAAAACCTGAAGATCGAATGTTGACGTTTAAGGAATTTTTTGCAAGTGGTAAATCATTGCTACGTGGCAGCATGATCGGTATTGGTGTGGGTGCCATGCCAGGGCTCGGGGCGCCAGTCGCATCGTTTATGTCTTATGACCAAGCGATGAAACGATCCAAAAACAGTGAAGAATTTGGTAAAGGTTCTCTGGAAGGTATTGGTGCATCCGAATCTGCAAATAGTGCGGTGGTGGCTTCCAGTATGATTCCGCTGTTTGTTTTAGGTATCCCCGGTAACTTAGCCGTTGCCATGTTGATGGGTGCCTTTATGATTCACGGTATGCAACCCGGCCCATTGATGTTTCAGGAAAATGCCCAACTTATGTACGGTATTTATGGCAGCTTGTTAATAGCGAGTCTATTTCTCTTAGTGATTGGACGCTTAGGGCTACGTTATTTTTGTAAGGCGGTTAATATCCCTGCGATGATCTTGTATCCGATTGTCGTATTCACCTGCATCATGGGTGCTTACCTTGGTAGATCCTCTATGTTCGACGTGGGTGTGATGCTCACATTCGCTTTCATTGGCTACTTTATGCGGAAGTTCGATTACTCCTATGTTGCTTTTCTTATTGGTTTTATTTTAGCGCCAGAGTGGGAACGTGCTTTGCAACAGGTCGTTATTATTTCTGAGTATGACACTTTTATGTTTTTCCAAAGACCGGTTGCGATGGGACTCATGGCGCTTACCTTCTTTGTGATTTTCCGTACCTGTAAGCTCAACATTAAAAGCGGGCGCAAGAAACAGGTGGATGTTGCTGCCGCTGCAGCGGGTCAACACAAAGCCGACTAAAGCATAGACATTTCTAATATTAATTAATAACTAAAGTACAAGTAATGAGGTTTTACAAATGAAAAAAATGACAGACGCTGAACTAAAAGCTAAGTTAGGTGATAATTACACAGCACCCAAAGGACTGTATGCTAAAACGAAAGACATGCCTTTTTTGGGGTCAGTCACATGTAATACGGAAGAGATGGTTGCCGGTTCATGGCAAGAAGTCATTATTGTTTATACTCTAGGCCAATCCGGTATGGCGGATGGTTCATGGTTTAAAGCAACCTTTCGTTTTTATTCGGACTGGGAATTATTTCAAACCACCGATCCTAAAGGTGCGAATTATGTTTCAGCTGAATACCACGCATGCCCTACCATGGAAGGACAAAGTCCAGCTTCAGTACAAAAGTTGTCAGTGCGTTTTGATCAAAAAGGCCATGAACGTCCATTTCAGAAAGCCATCATTGTTGATACCTATGATGGTTACTTAAAAGCCGGTGACCAGATTGTTATTCGTATGGGGGATCGTCGTTTTGGTGGACCGGGTACGCGAGTACAAACATTTACTGAAGAATTTTTTAAATTCCGTTGTTATGCCGATCCACTCGGTACATCACGATTTGCTGCCGTTGAGCCAGATTTAAATATAAATATTAAACCGGGTCATCCCGCTTTATTGCAATGGTCTGGCTCGCGCTTAGTAAAACAAGGCGAAAAGATTCCATTGCGCATTCGTGCCGAAGATGAGTGGGGCAACACTTGTTGGTCACGTCCAGAAAAAGTACATATAAAAGCAACTCTGGATGGTAAGGATTGTTTTGAGAAAGATATCATCATGCCTCAAGAAGGTTGGTCTGTGCAATTACTAGAAGATATGCCAACGGATAAAGCGGGTGAACTAGAAATAACGGCTGTCATGCCTGACCACCCTGCAGTCAAACAACATACTTTTTATGTCACGATTGATAAAGGTTTAGGCTTCCCTCGAATTTACTACACCGACTTGCATGTTCACTCAGAAGATACCGTTGGAACAAATTCTACGTCATATAATTTAACATACGGACGAGATGTAACCGGTTTAGATGTTCTCGCTTTTGCGCATAATGATTTTAATATCACGCATGAACGCTGGGATAAAACGGTTGAATTGATTCGTGAAATAACCAAAGACGGTGAGTTTGTCGCTTATCCGGGAACAGAATGGTGTGGTAGCTCCTGTGCCGGTGGTGATCATAATGTTATTTTCTTGCACGATGGTGAACCAGAATTCCCCTTCTTAAAAGATGGAACACATGTGCGTTCAGTCGATTGGAATGAAGACTCAGGTGTTACAGAAGCTGTTCCCGGTGCCTGGCCTTTGGAAGAACTTTGGGCGGCTTATGCACATGATCCTGAAGGCCATTTGTTAACACCACATATCGGCGGTCGTCGAGCTATTATGGATTGGCACCACCCCGAGTTAGAAAAATTGATGGAAATTGGTTCAGCATGGGGGCATTTTGGTTGGTTCTATCAAGATGCAATGGAACGTGGTTATAAAATTGGAGCAACGATGGCAGGTGATGAACATCGCGGTCGTTGTGGTGGCGGTGTTCCGGGTACGGCTGTGTTTGGCACCAAGGGAGGGATTTCGGGTGTTATATCACCCGAATTATCGCGCAAAGCCATTGGTATTGCTTTACGTGAACGACATACTTTTGCATCAACCGGTGAACGTACTTTTGGTTTAACAAGCTGCGGCAAACATATTATGGGTGACGAGTTTGAGCATAAAGGAAAAGCCAAAATTGATTACCGTTTCCTAGGTGATACTGGTTGGGATGAGTTGGTTGCTTTTGATCAAGATGGTGAGATTTGGCGACGTGATTTACAAGAAGAGTTAGGCTATTCCGAACGTAAGATACGCTTTCGTTGGGGCGGCGCACGAATTAAAGATCGTTATCGCTGGGCGGTATGGAAAGGAAAAATTACCATTACCAATGCCACTATTAATGAATTCGAAGGTTTAGGTTTTGAACATAAAGAAGAAACCTGTTGGCGCGAAACGCCGACCACTATCGGCTTTAAGAGTGATACCTATGGTGATATCGATGCTATTGAAATGGATGTTTCGAATATAGAAAACTCAACGATAAAAATTGAAGGAACGATTGATGGTTATGTAAAAGTGGGTGACCCATTAAAAGGTAATCCGTTTGTTCATTGTCCAACGTTTAGTTGGGAGTTCACCGGAGCAGAATTGTTAGAAGCTGCGCGAATGAAAAAAGATTTACCGGGTGTTGAAATGTTTTTAGCAATGGAACGTATGAGTGATATGCCTGCACCACGTGAAGTGACGGGTAGCTTTGACGTGAAACCTAAAAATGGTCCGCATGGCCATCGTCCTATATATGTTGTTGCGCATCAGGTTGATGATGCAAAAATTTGGACGTCAGCGATGTTTATTACTTTCAAATAATAATAAAAAAATTCCTCCGCGTGACCTTAAGGGTAAAAGATAATATCTTTTACCCTTTTCTTTTTTCAAGCTGTAATAAAATATCCGAAACGTTTATAAATACAATAGAATTCATTTTATTGAAGGTGCCTTTTCTGAAGCATCAATCTTATTACTCTTGCTCAGTGTAATATTTTAATTATGTGTGATTTTCCATCCATTTAGTTGTAACGCTAACCCCCATAACCATTCCAATAACAGCAAGCAAAGATTCCATCGAAAGTGTCGATATACCACTTAAACCCTGTCCAATATTACAACCATATGCCAAGATTGCGCCGAACCCCATTAATGCACCCCCGAGCAGCGCCATTTTAGTCATTCCTTTTTGCGGTGCGGTAACTTTAAATTGTCGAGTCACTAATGCTAACAGCAGGGATACCAATGCAGCGCCTATTACAAATGAAATTGCAAAGGATAAAGCCGGTATTCTGCCGGAAATGAAAATATAACCTAAACGCGCGAAAGGTCCTGATATAATCATTGCTGAAGGTCGACTTGGGTCAAATTCATCCTGTGCTAATACGCCAGTAATATACCAGCTGCAAACAACTAACAAGCCAACAATGGAGCCAACGATAAGCATTGTTTTATCAGGGCTTCGCTTCCAACCTTTTAAAATAAATAAAATTAGAATGGCAACGGTAACAGCGAGCACAAGCCATTGAGGTAAAGATAAAATAGAAGCAATGCCTGCATCGGTTGTTAACTCAATAGCGGTAGCATGAGTAAGATCAAGACGAAGTGCTTCAAGAAAACCAAATTGGGTAATTGCTGCAACAATGGCAAAGGAAAGTAGAACCAGCAGTGAATGCAAACTGCCTTCCATGGTTCTAACCAACGTGCGTGCAGCACACCCGCCGGCGAGCGTTGCGCCTACTCCAAAAGCAAAGCCACCAACGGTTGTACCAAACCAGTCAAGCGTACTATTGCGATAACCTGTATCAGCAATGGCAACAATGTCCAGTATTTCTAGCAGTTGAGTACCCGTAATCGCAACGAGTAAGGCAGCAGCAAAAGCTAACGCTTGTCGGTAATCTTTAATTAATAAGAAGTTGCTGGTTCCCGCAACCAAACAAAATCGGTAACGTTGAATCATGATGCCGAATATAGAACCGATTGCCAGCCCACCACCCACTAACCAAATATTTATTTCATTCATAGTATTAGCCTAATTATTTTAAAATGTAATTATTATGTTATTCCTGCACAGAGCCTGTCAGCAGCGAAGGCGGGAACGGTAATATTAAACGAGGTTTAACCAAATTTTATAAACGCTAATGCAAGTTTTTAATTAGCGCTAAGCAGCTTGTAGACCATGTTCTGCATAAATTTTTGATGCCTCTTCACTCTGCATAAAATTTAAAAAAGCTTGCCCCCATTCTCCACCTTTATTGAATAAACTAATATGGTAGTCTGTACAAACATTTGTATCCGTTTTAATTTCAATTAATGCAAAATCATTTGGGAATATGCGTGTGTAACGTAATGCTAAATGGTAATACACGACTGCCACATCTGCCGCGCCAGTATAAATTGTTTGTGGAACTTCACGGTGATGTATCGACTGACCAAAAATCACGCGATTAGAATTTTCACTAATTAATGCAGAAAATGCTTTTTCATCAAGCCCTTGTTCTTGCGCTGTTTCGAGTAAGGTTTTTTTATAAACACCATAACTTGCTTTTTCTGTCTTAGGGTTTGATATGGTTAAGGTAACATCGTCACGAAGTAAATCGGAGATGGAAACGATATTTTTAGGATTGCCTTTTTTTACGAGTAATACATTACGTAGGCTTCGAGCAAAGACCTTATGAGAGGTAATCAATTTCTTTTCAAGTAGTATGTCTAGAATGTTTTCAGGACTGATAAAAACATGAGGTTGTATGTTTAATTTTAAATTACCTAAACGTAAGCCATCTTGTAACGTAGATTCCAAAATAACTTTTGGTGGTGTTGTTGCATAAAAGATATCCTGAACCTCGGGATTTGATTTTACAAAAGATTGGCAACAGGCCTGCAAGGCCATGTGATGATTACCGTCTGAAAAAACGACTAATTTTGCAGTAATTGGGTCACCATGAAAATCAAGGCAAATATTTGAACCCGCTTGGTTCCAAGCGAAGCTATTGCCTGAATCAGTTTGTGCAGCTTCAATCGGCCATGATAATTGCTTTTCCATTGAGCCAATATATGTAACTAATTGATTAAAATCAACTTTTAAGAGTATTTAAGAGTGAAATATTTCTTAAATTAGCTAACTAATTAGAGTATACTAGCGCGCCTTGTCGGGTCGTTAAGGCTCGGTCAACAAACCGCTAGTAACATATAAAAGGCGGTTTTTTATTTGGCTACATAGCTCAGCTAGTTAGAGCAGAACAATCATAAGAATTGGGTTGTGGCTAAAATAAAGAGAGAAAATAGTGGGTGTGTTTTTTCTGCAAGTTAGATTAGATCAACGTGATTGAAAATAACTACAAACACTCAAAGCGTAAAATGAAAATGGCTACATAGCTCAGCTGGTTAGAGCACATCACTCATAATGATGGGGTCCCTAGTTCGAATCTAGGTGTAGCCACCATATAAGACAATAACTTAGCCCGATTTCTTCGTGATATAGAAATCGGGCTTTTTTATGGGGCAACTTTGTGTGATCAATTCTCTTTAATAAACAATGTTTACTGCTCCTATTCCTTTGTTTAATTATGTGGTTTTATCCCTATCCTTGCCACAAGATTAAGACATCTAAATAAACCTAATACCTTTACAATGATGGTACGCAACCTTTACAATGATGGTGCGCGACCTTTACAAAAAGTTATGGAACTTTGATATGAATTACAGAGAATTAGGAAAAACAAAGCGTTCAGCGCAAATTCGAAGCTACTTACTGGATGCGGTTAGGCTTGGCAAACATCAACAAATGATCGCCGCTAGCCAAGAAATATTCAAAGTTAGTCGCCAAACCATACATACTCACCTCTCAGCATTAGTAGAAATGGGGTACTTGGTTGCTCATGGAAATACTAGAGCTCGAACTTATGGTCTTGGCTCTAAGCGCTTCCATATTCAGGAATTTCCTCTTGAAAACCTTCGCGAAAGTGAGGTTTACTATCAAAGTTTCAATTATATTTTTAAAGATTTGCCCGAAAATATTGAAAGTATTTGTCACTACGGTTTTACTGAGATGCTTAATAATGCGATAGACCATTCAGGTGGCGAAGTTGCTCATATAAGCGTTACGCGAGATGAGAATAGTGTAGAAATTTATATTTCTGATAATGGTGAAGGTATTTTTGATCACATCGCTCGCATCATGGGACTGGGGGACCCTAGAGAATCAATTTTGGAACTTAGCAAAGGTAAGTTAACAACTGATCCGGATAATCATACGGGGCAAGGTATTTTCTTCACTTCTCGAACATTTGACTCTTTTTATGTATATGCCGGTGATTTGATTTTCTCTCATGATGAAGGCACAGATGATTATTTGCTACATAATGAAAGAGAACTAGAAGGTGGCACATTAGTATCTATGCAAATTGCTATGAATAGCCCTCGGACTCTTGAAGATGTATTCGATGCTTTCACAGGTACCGAAGATGAGGATTTCGCTTTTAATACCACGGTGGTGCCAGTAAAGTTAGTGCTATATGAAGGTGAGAAATTAGTATCTAGATCGCAAGCTAAACGTATATTAAATAGAGTCGAAAAATTTAATACAGTGCTTCTTGATTTTGAGGGAGTAGACTCTATAGGACAGGCATTTGCTGATGAAGTATTTCGAGTGTTTGCTCGAAGAAATCCTCATGTTAATATTGAGCCTACTCATACAACAAACATTATTGATAGAATGATTCTTGCGGCTAAAAGTCATACTGACTGATTGGAATTGATGTCAACCTACATGTTGTTCTTTAGATAGTCACTAATTTGTCAGAATATTTTGTATTATAAAGATAGTTTCTTACCCTCTAAAGAAATGTCCTAACGTGTCTTTAAAGCATCGAGTTTCGTGACTGTAGTAGCATAGTCTGTACTCATAATGATGGGGTCCCTAGTTTGAATCTAGGTGTAGCCACCATTTTCAAAAAAATCAAATAGCTTTCCTTCAGTTAAATTCATAACAGATAAGCTCTGTGTTCAATCTGTGACAAAAGCCTGCGCCTTATACGATATCTTCTGGAAAATTTTTATGCGGCAGGTATTTGTTTGTTCATGAAAACTGCGATTTCCAATTCCATTTGAAAAAATTGTGTGGGTATGTTGAAAGTGCACAAAAATTTTGATATGGATAGGGTGTAACTAGCGGGCAAGCTAAATATAATTCTTTGAAGATATAAATATAGTCGTAATGGTATGAGGGTAGTTATTAGCCCAACCAATAATATTGAGGCTGTGATTACATAAATCTTTTAGAAAAAATCGCACCTGTAGTTGCATGATAGACACATGCACCATGTGAAAAATTATTTTAGATAGAGGAGAACCCGATGCGGCAATTATACAAATTGGGCCCTCTAACTGGCTACAGTCTGCAGGCTCGTGATGGTGAAATTGGTAAACTGAAACAGATTTATTTTGATGATCAATATTGGACGGTGCGTTACTTCGTCGTACATACCGGTGGCTGGTTGTTGGGACAGGATGTCCTTATCGCGCCTGTTGTTGTTACAGCAGTAGATGAAGAAATCCAACGCCTTGATGTGGACTTGACGCGTGAGCAAATCAAAAATTGCCCACCGTTGAATGCCGCGTTACCGGTATCTCGCCATTACGAGCTGGAATTCTATCGCTATTATGGTTGGGAACCCTATTGGAGCGGTGATCCCTTGTTTGATTCCGCGCCCATAGTGCCTCCGTTGTCTATTGCGGGAGCGGAACCCAAAAAACCTGAACATCCACATCTTCATAGCAGTGATGAAGTGACGGAGTACTATATTAATGCGCACGATGGCAATATTGGCCATGTCGAGGATTTCATCGTGGAAGAACGGAGCTGGGCAATACGTTATCTTGAAGTTGATACTCGGAATTGGCTGCCAGGAAAACACGTGCTGGTTCATCCTGCTTGGATTCAGCAGGTCGACTGGGAAAAGCAAACAGTAACAGTTGATTTGACCTGTGAGGCAATCGAATCGGCGCCGCCCTATGATCCTGCAAAGATCCTCAGTCGTGAATATCAGGTAGAGCTGTACACGCACTATGGAAAGAAGTTCGTTCAGGATTAAGCTCAATCTCTGGAGTTAGTAACCGATTGTTAATGAAGCTATTCGCTGTAGGCCGAATATGTTTGGGGAAAAGCATTGAAATATGTCAATGCGGATAGTGGAAAAACCTGAAAAACTGGGGGCATATTTTATCGGTAGAGGAATTAAAATGAAAAATATGGCGAAAATTGAAAAATGGGTATTTTTACTGATGGGTATCTTTTTGCTTGCAGCCTGTGATGATGTTTCGCTCAGCAATCCTGAGCAAAAGAAAGCCTTCAAAAGTGCCTATTATGTAGAAAATATCGATGGTACAGACATACGTTGCTCCGCTATTAACTCAACCCAGTTGCCAGAAGAAAGCGTATCACGTCATGGTATCCAGCCTGATCCGAATACAGGTGTGTTGTCATGTGTGGCCCCGCTTGCGGATAGTGTTACAGCAACTTATCGAACCATCGGGACTGCTCAGCAACCTGTGGATATGCAACGGGAAACGAAACACACTAAACAGACATGGTTGGGTACCTATATTGTAACATCGACCTTCCCTGTGCAATTCGACATCACGGTTTCAATGCCAAACAAGGAACCTGTCGTTTTCGAATTTAATACAGAAGAATCATAACATTTGATAAAACTTTGCGTGGCTGACGAAAAATAGTGAAATAGCACCGTCCTCCATCACCTTAACCGCGTGTGTATTTGGCATAAAGTCGCAACAGTGTCGTTTAGCTTGTGCACATTAGCGGCGTAATGCTTGCCATAATACTTGTATTTTAATACAGGTTTGTTTCTACATATATGGCTTGAACGTACCCAGAGGAAAGAGCGAGTCCTTGTAGTATATGGTAAAGTCATAGTCCAACCTTCTTGAAATTACTACGTACATTTATCAGATTAAGGCGCGAATAGATCATTTAGCATTGAACATTTTTCAAATCTACCAAGTATTACAGATATCAGCATGGTATCAGTTCCCCTATCTGCTCCGGATCCCACAAATAACTTAATAATAATTGGTTATGTTAGTATTAATAATATACTGAGTGGGACTATTCTTAGGTTATGATTCTTTTGGATTTTAATTCAACCAAGCTATTATTGATGAGTTGGCTAAGTTATTAAAAGGTAATTATATGGATGTTAAAGCATCAACCATTAATGACCGCAATAAAAATGTGCAGCAGAAGGACAGCCCGATTAAAGAACTGGCTGAACTGGGTTTTTGTGTTGACACACTTACCGCACTGGAGCCGGCCATCGCGGCGACCCGACTGGTGCATTATAATGCCGGCGATACGCTGTTCCGAGAAGGAGAAAGTGTTGAAGCACTGTATGTAATCAGTGAAGGTCGAATTAAGTTACTTAATCATCTTGAAAACGGTCGCGCTAGAATCATCCGATTACATAACCGAGGTTCCACTATCGGGCTTGATGGCTTAATGGATGAGGCGCATATGCATACCGCGGTGGCAATTGATGAAGTCAAGGTATACCAAGTCCCCATGCACCTGATCAAAACTGCCAAAGATGAAGATTCGGATGCCTATTGCCAGCTGCTTGAATACTGGCATGAATATTTAAAAATTGCGGATACATGGATTACCGATTTTTCCACTGGAGCCATCCGCGGCCGAGTGGCACGGCTGATTCGCTTTCTGGTGGAACACGACGAGGCGACAGGGCCAAGAGAGGTTGTCTTGCTGACGGTCGAGGAAATGGCCGATGTTCTTGGCGTTACACCAGAGAGTGTTAGCCGAATCATGGCCGACCTGAAACGAAGAAAAATATTACAAGCAGTTGATGGCTTACCTAACCAATATCGTTGTGATTTAAAGGCCATCGAGCAGGAAGCTGAAGAGTAAACACTGCCGCCTATGACGCATTGGCTATAGAGTCCCTCTGCTCACTTTTCTGAAATCTGATATCATCGAGTGGTTGATACCACAATGGTGGTATCAACCATAATCTTGCCGTTATTGCTTACAGAAAAAATGCTGTAACAAAATTCATATTGATCAAATTCATAGCAAACACAATTTGCTAATTAACTAAAAACTCATCTGTTTTAGTATCTGGCAAGCTGGAGGACCGACTAAGCTCTTCCAGCATTGTGATTGATATATTTCAATGTGATTTACATCGTTACCTAATAAACTGTAGCTGAATTATAGGGATTGGATCCATTTACTTAAGAGGAGTATACAAATGAGTATGAAAGAGTCATTTCAACAAAAACTACAGGCGGAACTTGACGAATGGAGTGCGGAGATCGACAAGTTAAAGGCTAAGGCCAATAAGGCAGAGGCCGATGTTAAGCTTGAATATTTTGAGCAAATTGAGAAGCTGAGAGAAAAGCAGGAAGTTGCAAAAGATAAGCTGAGAGAGTTAACCGCTGCGAGTGATGATGCTTGGGAAGATCTCAAGGCTGGTGCCGAAAGTGCCTGGCTTAGTCTCGGCAATGCTGTCAAGCAAGCTTCTTCAAGGTTCAAATAATCGTACAGGAGAAAAAGGACATGACAACCCCAAAGCTAGGGAAAAATATTCTATGGATAATCGTGAGTGCGTTTTATCTGCTGAGTTCCGTTGTTTTCGCGCAGTCGTCATCTGTGAACAAAACCACAATGAAGGATGTGAAACAAGAGATGGGCGAAGCGGCTAAGGCAATTAAAAATTACTCAATCGAGCAACGTGAAGAAGCTGTTAAGCAGGTAAAATTGACGCTCGATAATCTGGACGCACACATTGAACGTCTGGAGGATCGGCTTGATGAAAATGCAGATCGTATGGATCAAGCCGCGCGTCAAAAGGCACGGGCTACGCTTAAGACACTCAGAAAGAAACGAAACAAGGTGGCGCAATGGTACGGCAGTATGCAGCATAGCTCTGCCGGAGCATGGCAGGAAATTAAGACAGGTTTTTTAAAGAGCTATAAGGTTCTGCAAGAGTCCTTTGATAAAGCCCAGCAAGAATTTTAATAGTGAATGACATAAACACTTTCTTATTTTAAGGGAGGACATTATGCCTTATACACATTTAAGCGATTTACCTGAAAGCGTTAAAGATAATTTGCCTAAACATGCTCAGGAAATTTATCGTGCTGCGTTTAATAACGCATGGGATCAGTATAAAAATCCCAGTGATCGATATGGTGACGACGACCGAGAGACAGTAGCACATAAAGTCGCTTGGTCAGCGGTGAAAGAAAAGTATGAAAAGCATGATGGTCACTGGGTTGATAAGGACTCCTGACTAAGGATGCCTATTAACTCGGAGACAGCAAATGCAATTTGCAACACCAAAACTTTAAAGATTCAAGGAGAAAAATGATGCAACTATCTTCAACAGCTTTACTTTTTCCATATAGATTACATTTGCCCGTGCCACCCGAACCTGTCGATGATCCGCCGAAGCCACCGGGCCGGCCTCCCAAACCGATTGATGATCCCCCAAAACCGCCTCGCCCTCCAGAACCGATTGACGATCCACCACCACTGCCAGAAATACCGCCAAAACCAAACTGGGTGTCGATGAATATCGTGCCTAACCGCGTTGCGATGAACAAAGACTGAGTGTTATGTAATACAGAATAATTTACGCTGAAGCAATTGTTGCTGAGGCATAATTGCTTGAAAATATGGCTCTGTTTAAGCGCTCGCGAAAGTAAAACATAAAATGAATGACAAACCAGAAGCCAAGAACAATGAGCTGGAAGTAGATCGCCCTAGTTCGAATTTAGCTGTAGCTACCATATTATTCAATATCTTAGGCTGATTTCTCGTGATATAGAAATCGGGCTTTTTGATGGGTAACTTACAGGATAACGTTGTGCCTGCCTCAAAACGCATTGTACTTAGACGCTGATAATAGCGTTTATGTTAAATCTTTATCTTGCATCGGTTTGTTTGGGTTAGAAAACCCCAAGTCCACTTTGTTTTATATGTAAAAATGTATTTAAAGCTTATTTGATAATTTGATTAAAAATCATTGTTTGTAGATGATTTATTGGATACAAGATAGTAGATAATGGACAAGAACTAATTTTTCTCAGTCTATGTATGATAACTTCATACATAAATTACATTTAAAGAGAACTAACTAAATGATAACCGCAACAATCTGGCTGAGCTCTGCTTTTGGTCTGGGACTTCTAATGCGCCTAATCGGTTTGCCGCCATTAATTGGCTTTCTGGCGGCAGGTTTTGTACTGAGTTTTCTTGGCCATGAAACGAATGAAATTCTGAATCAAGTTGCGCATACAGGCGTTTTACTGCTGTTATTTAGCGTTGGCCTAAAATTACGTTTACGATCAATTATCACTAAAGAAGTTTTATTTGGATCATTATTGCATATGGCAATAATGATAGGTCTTGTCTATGTTGCGAATGTCACTATTTTTGGCATGAGTGAACAGTTATCGCTGATTATTGCGATTGCTTTGTCATTTTCGAGTACGGTTGTCGCAGCCAAAGTTCTTGAAAGTAAGAAAGAGTTACGTGCCTTTCATGGTCGATTAGCTATCGGCATTTTAATTATGCAAGACCTTATTGCCGTCGCGGTACTTAGTGTTGGTAATGGTGTTGTACCATCGCCTTTTGCCTTTTTATTGTTAGGTATATTTTTTATTCGGCCAATCCTACACCGTTTATTAGATATTTCTGGTCATGCTGAATTATTGATTCTCTATGGTTTATTACTTGCTGTGGTCATTGGTGGGCATGGGTTTGAGTATTTTGGTTTAAGTTCAGAGCTAGGTGCTTTAGTTTTTGGAATATTGCTGGCTGATCATAAGCGTGCTATTGAGGTATCAAATTCTATTTGGGGACTGAAAGAAGTTTTACTGGTCGGCTTCTTTTTACAAATTGGTCTGATGGGACATCCAACGATTGAAATGTTGACGAATGCCATGTTGATCAACCTGATTATAATCGTAAAGGTCGTTTTGTTTTTTGGCATAATGGTTTTGTTCCGCTTACGAGCTCGTACCGCATTTCTTACCAGTCTATCTCTTGCGACCTTTAGTGAATTTGGTTTAATTGTTGCGAATATGGCGGCAGGCAACGGATGGTTAAGTAATGAATGGATGGTACTTTTAGCCGTGACGGTTGCGATCTCTTTTACCATTGCAGCACCATTCAATCGCTATTCCCATGAGCTCTATAGCTGGATGGAACAATGGCTGCAAAAATTTGAATCATCAAAGCATCATCCTGATGATGAGCCAATTCATATTGGTAACTCGCATGTGATGGTTATCGGAATGGGGCGTGTAGGCTGTGGTGCATATAATCTACTTGCACAGCAACAGGAACGTGTTATCGGACTGGATTCTGATCCGGTCAAAGTTGAAAGACATCGCCAAGAAGGTCGACGGGTTCTCTATGCTGATGCGGAAGATCCTGGACTATGGAGTAATATACAACTTGGCGGTGTCCATACTATTATGCTCGCGATGCCAGAAACAATAGCTAATATAATGGCAACAAAAGAATTACGTAATATTGGTTTTACCGGTACGATTACAACCACAGTAGTTTTTGATGATGAGGTTGAAGCCTTAAAACAAGCAGGTGCAGACTTTATCTACAATTACTATGAGGGAATTGGAGCAAGTTTTGCGGTTAATTCAATGGAAACGGCAGCTACTAACAATAAAACATAAATAAGAAGCACGATAAAAATGCCAGATAAAATCCAAGATAATCAAGCGACGCTGCAAGAAAGTATTTCGCAGCAACGAGAAGTGTTAATCACTATGTTGTCTGATCCACTGAAAAGGGTGGCAAAGTCTTGTTCTAAGGTTTGGGGGGATCGTGAAAATCTTAATCATGCACTCAAACAAGTTTTTCATACTATGCCTTATTGTAAATACCTTTATACATTAGACTTTGATGCGGTACAAAATAGTGACAACGTTAGCCGTGAAGGTTTAGTCACGAGACATTTTGCTCGGGATCGTTCTGATCGTCCCTATGTGCTTGAAATAATAGCGTCAAATGATTTTATATTATCAGCGGCCTATATGAGTCTACGTGCAAAACGTCCGTCATTGACAGCAATGCAACGTGTTTATGATGAACAAAATAATTTGTTGGGTTTTATCGGTGCAGATTTCGATTTGCGTGATTTACCACTAACGCGTGATATGTATGAAGAGCCTAGAGAGTGGACGCAAATAAAAGGTGATCCCTCTATTCGCGGAAATGTGTTTTCTCAAACACGTAGTGACACAGATATGGATTGCCATATTGATACAGTGCTTGGAGTAATAGAAGAGTTAATTATGGGGCATGGTGTTTTTCATGCGAAGCTTCATTTTTCAAGTAATCGTTCTGTAATTTGGCACTATGATGACCCATACCAATATCGTTTACTGAGTTTAGACGCGCTAGTCGATCCGAATATTTGCCTTGCTTACCCGAATAGGGAATATCCCAAAAACGCCGCTATCCCTGAGTCAGAGATAAGGCCTATATTGAACAACTTACGTCAGTTAAGGTTTATGGACGATACGTTATATTTGCGTGCTGGGGCGTTAAATATTTTTAACGGAATTATCAGTCTTAACTTTTCATGTGATGGTTCGCACTATATACCCTATAATGAATTTCTAAATAAAGAACATGCTTTTTGGAGTAGTTCAGCAAGTTAGTAACCGAGCTGCATCTTCTTTAAACTTTAAGTATAACCGGCTCTAAGCGCTACCTGCTTTAATTGGTGTCATATTTGTATCTGAGTTTTCATCACTTGTTTGCTTTTCTTCTGAAGTATGCAAACCATCGTACAAGGCATTAACGGCCGTTTCTTTATCTCTAAAAAAGGCATCTTTACCTAACTCGTCAACCAGTCCACTTTTAATCATTGATTTCACGACTTGATACTTGAGGCCACTAAAAACGAGTTTAACGCCAACTTCTTTTAGCCTTTCTGCAACTTCATGTGCTTTCTCTATACCCGATGCATCGATGTCGTTAATGCTACTACCAATAACAAGTATGGCTTTTGCTTGTTTAAACTTCGCATGAGCTTCAAGAATCATATCTTCAAAATAAGCGACATTGACAAAAGTTAATGAGCCATCAAAACGAACTGGAACAAAAAGTTCACTGATGGGTTTTAATTGGTGAGAACGCATACCGCCGAGTGTCCCATCTGACTTTCTAGCAACGACTTCAGCACGAGGTCGCATAGTTTGAATTAGAAAGTGCAGTACCGTGAGCACTACACCGAATAAGATACCATTGGCAATCGCTGGTGCCATTAACAAAGTGGCAACAAAGGTAATGACACCAATCATTGCGCCGACACGATCGACTTTCCACGCATGGACTAAGGGTTTTATACGAATCAAGCTAAATACAGCCATCATAACAATAACGGCTAGCACGGCTTGAGGTAGATGATAAAGGTAAGCTGTAAAAAACAATAATACGGCAACCACGGAAAGCGCACTGATGATCGCGAATAGCCCAGTCTTTGCTCCACTGCGTGCCGCGACGGCCGAACGAGAGAATGACCCACTAACCGTATAAGAACCAAAGAAACTTCCGACAATATTCGCTAAGCCTTGACCAACAAGTTCTTTATTGGTATCAACGCGTTCACCAGTTGTTGTCGCGATGGCTTTTGAAATTGAAGTGGCTTCCATAAAACCAATTAGCGCCATAACCAAAGCTGCGGGGAGTAAGGCAAGTAATAAATCCCATTGAATGATGGGTGCAGCGAAGCTCGGTAAACCCTTAGGAATATCGCCAACAACGGCGCCGCCGGATGAAAGAATAATTTCGTCACCATCGGCGTGATGAAAACGCCATGTTTTTGCATTACTGTTTGATGTGGAGTCTGAATCACTTGTATTTATCGAGATACCGCCATTACTGTTTTCAATCGTATGCAGGGTAATACTGTGCAATTGGACACGTCGAGCATTGTTCTGTGTTTTCAATTGATCGAGTTGGTATTTGTAAACATTGGCTTGTGCACGCAAAGATTGTGCGGCTTCAATACTTTCTAATGTATTTGTTTCTTCATATATTTTGGCTTGACGAATATTATGCGCATAAGAAGAAGTCAGTGTATTTATTTCAACATTGCTTTTTGTGAAATTGCTAATCGTTTTTGCGACTTGTTCATTTTCGATGCTAGACATTGGAAGGGTGATTTTATTTTCAAAACCAACTAAAGCACTAAGTATAGTTGTTGCGACAACGGCAACGAGTATTCCAGGTATAGATGTCGATACCTTACGTAGTACCGCAATGAGTACCCACGCACCGACTGCAAACGTCAGTGTCCACCAGTGAAGTTGCGGAAGTTGTGCAATGACATGCCATAAATCGGCTAAGTAAGAGGTTGTACGGGGAAAAGGAACACCGATGACTTTACTCAGCTGAGATAAGCCAATAATTAAGGCGGCTGCATTGGTAAAACCAATAATGACGGGACTCGATAATAAATTAACAACGGCACCAAGACGAAAGACACCGAGCAATAATCGTAAAATACCGACTAGCAGTGCAAGCATAAGTGATAATTGAATAAAATCTGTTGTGCCGGGGGTGGCAAACGAGATGAGTGAAGCGGCCGACATCAACGACAGCATTGCAACCGGGCCAGTATGTAATTGATTCGAGGAGCCCCATAATGAAGCGATAATAACGGGCACAAATGAGGCGTAAAGCCCATAAACCACTGGCAAACCAGCAAGTTGTGCGTACGCCATACTTTGTGGAACAAGTATCAAGGCTACGGTAATACCTGCAACAAAATCAGCTCGTATTGTCTTGCGCGACATAGGGAACCAGCGCAAAAAAGGGAAAAAATTATTTAATAACTTCATTTAAGATACATTCTTGAATTTTAGGTGAAACGCTTCGATAAAAACGTATGGCGGTGTACTTAAGGCAATTAAAGAACAGAGGTACACGTTAACGAACTATATATAGTATAAATTGGCGCGAAGTATGCGGATTATTGAGCTTGAACACTAATTAATTATCTAAATGACACCTATTTATAAAAAGCTATGAATAATGAGAAAAAAGTATGCTTGTACTTATATGTAAATATTCTAACGTACATGTTGTTATCGCAGCGAATTATGGCATCGTTGCCTTTCAATAATAATTATACCAACAGCAGAGTTCCTAGGACTTTTTGGGGGTTTTAGCTGCTTGAGATTGAATTGCTGAATTATCTATGCAGAATACTGGTTTATTTCGAATTTGAAGTTACAATATGTCTTTCTAAGAAAATGCCTATGGGCCTAGTGAGTGATAAAGGACGGCAATTCAGACGTTTCCTTCTACTGATAGACAATACTCTATCAATTATCTAATTAATATTTATTTGTATATAACAATAGGATTTCTTAACATTTTGTTTCGAAAATATTGGGCAGTTATCGGTGGGTCATTTTGAATAAAGTAGCAAATAACATATGGTAAAACTTAAAACCTATGTTTACATCGATGCATTGCAGCCACAATTAGCTGAATATATGGCTTCTGTGTCTCAGGGCTTTCCTCCTGTTCCGGGAGATGCCTGTCTGTGGGTTGAAGTATCACCAGGCATGGCCATTCACCGTGTAACCGATATTGCATTAAAAGCCTCTCAAGTAAAACTAACTCAACAAATTGTCGAACGTGCCTATGGCTCAATGGTTATACATCATCGAGATCAAAGCGATGTAATTGAATCAGGCAGGATTTTATTGTCGAGTATTAAGGCAAATGTGAATGATCGTGAGCATTGTGAAATTCAATGGCAGGATATTATTTATGGCATGACACCAGAACACGCGGTTTTGATTAACCGTCAACACCGAGGCGGTTCAATGATCTTGCCCGGTGAAAGTATGTTTATTCTCGAAGCTGAGCCTGCCGGTTATATTGTTTATGCAGCTAATCAGGCAGAAAAAGCAGCCAATATTACCTTGGTTGATGTTCGTGCTGTTGGTGCATATGGTCGCTTAACAATTTCTGGGAAAGAAGGCGATGTTGAAGAAGCAGCTGCAGCGGCAATTCATGCCTTAGAAAATCCCTCTAGGACATAAATAATGCATCGTGTAGACCTTTTGAATTTCTTAAGAGAGCATCGAACGCGTTTTATGGAAGAAGCGGGTTATGTACAGCGGGCTTTAGGCTATATCGAAGAACACGAAGACTGTTTCTTTCGAGAACTATGGCCTATGCATGTTACAGGATCAGCTTGGGTCATTAGTCCTGACCGTAATCACGTCTTAATGATGCACCATAAAAAACATGACCAATGGTTCCAACCGGGTGGCCATGCTGATGGCGATGCCGATATTGTCCGAGTTGCATTACGTGAAACGTCCGAAGAAACCGGTATTGATTTATCACAAATTAACTTATTGAATTTAAACGTATTTGATGTAGATATACATGCTATTCCAGCGATAGGTAATGAACCACGCCATGATCATATTGATATCCGATTTTTAGTCGAAATTGATGATAGCTTGCCCGTGCCGGGTAATGATGAGTCGCATCAAGTGATGTGGGTGAGTTTGCATGATGTGACTCGCTACAATAACAACCGTTCAACCTACCGTATGTTGGAAAAAACACGTCAGCTACGTAACATGATTGCGGCCTAAGAGGATACAACAACAGGTTGTAGGAGACTAAATAGTTAATTGATATAGGTATTTTGTAGTGATACTTAAATATAGATAACTATCTATCAAAAGAAGGATTTATTTCGATTAGCTTTTTGAGTGGGACTTCACTAACGTCCCTATCAAATAATGCAGAAGTCGTGTTTGTGGTCTAAAGTACGGTATTTATTTAGGTTACATATTATTGAGAAAGAATTTAGTTTTAACGAAAGAGCAATAGAGAGCAACATTTAGCGTCATTATGATTATTCTCTTTTTATCCCATTAAGACGTTAAATAATTAGTAGAGAGCAGCATTTAAACCGATTTTCACATACATAGATTTAAGACTATGGATTATCAATAAAATATCAATTGGAACCATTAGTCGTTATTACCCTATGATTCGTGAAAATTAAATATGAATTGAACATTTTTAGTAACTAAAAAGAAACAGGAGTAGATAATGTCAGAGAAAGCTTATAAAGCGGGTGTTAAGGAGTACCGCGAAAAATATTGGACACCAGATTATGCGCCACTTGATACCGACCTTTTGGCATGTTTCAAGGTAACCGGTCAATCAGGCGTTCCTCGTGAAGAAGTTGCTGCTGCTGTTGCCGCAGAAAGCTCAACAGGAACCTGGAGTACGGTTTGGTCTGAATTCTTAACAGATATGGAATTTTATAAAGGCCGTTGCTACCGAATCGAAGATGTACCTGGCGATTCAGAATCATTTTATGCCTTTATTGCGTACCCACTTGACCTGTTTGAAGAAGGTTCAGTTGTAAACGTATTAACTTCATTAGTTGGTAACGTGTTTGGTTTTAAAGCGCTTAAGCATTTGCGTTTAGAAGACATTCGTTTCCCAATGGCATTCATCAAAACTTGTGGTGGTCCACCAGCGGGTATCCAAGTTGAACGTGACCGTTTAAACAAATACGGACGTCCATTACTTGGCGCGACTATCAAACCTAAATTAGGTTTATCAGCTAAAAACTACGGTCGAGCAGTATATGAATGCTTACGTGGTGGTCTTGATTTAACAAAAGATGATGAGAACGTTAACTCTCAACCATTTATGCGCTGGCGTGATCGCTTCGAGTTTGTAGCTGAAGCAATCCGTAAAGCAGAAATGGAAACTGGTGAGCGTAAAGGTCATTACCTTAACGTAACAGCAGCAACTCCAGAAGATATGTATGAGCGTGCAGAATTCGCTAAAGAATTAAACATGCCTATCATCATGCATGATTTCATCACTGGTGGTTTCACAGCTAACACTGGTCTTGCTAACTTCTGCCGTAAAAATGGCATGTTGTTACATATCCATCGTGCAATGCATGCGGTAATCGATCGTCATCCTAAACACGGTATCCATTTCCGCGTA
>Ga0316205_10001244_pt1 | contig 34575 bp, 27 predicted proteins | sample 3monthpyrite_MG_FD_204941 | JGI IMG/M metagenome (GOLD analysis project Ga0316205, IMG submission 204941) | Microbial mat bacterial communities from mineral coupon in-situ incubated in ocean water Damariscotta River, Maine, United States -... | ecosystem: Environmental > Aquatic > Marine >...
CCCGTCGCCCCGCCGGTGACCAAAGCCTTGCGGCCGGTCAAGTCAAACGGAGTACCCATGGTCAGTACCGGTTCGCGATCGGCAGATCCTCGGCCGGGAACAGCGAGATGACCTCGCAACCCGTCTCCGTCACGACCACCTCTTCCTCGATCCGGGCGGCGGAATAGCCATCCGTGGCGGGGCAGTAGGTTTCCAGCGCAAAGACCATGCCGGTCTTGATCTCCATCGGGTGATCCAGAGAGATGGCACGGCTGATGATGGGGCGTTCGTGCAGGGCAAGGCCCAGACCGTGACCGAATTGCAGGCCAAAGGCCGCATCCTCGTTCGGAAAGCCGAGCGATTCAGCGGTCGGCCAGACTGCGGCCACCTTGTCGGTGGTCACACCGGGTTTGATCATCGCAATGGACGCGTCAATCCATTCTCGTGCCTTCACATAGGCGTCGTTCTGCGACGGCGTCGCGCGGCCCACATTGAAGGTGCGGTAATAGCAGGTGCGATAGCCCTGATAGGATTGAAGAATGTCAAAGAATGCCTGATCGCCGGGCCTGATCAGCCGGTCGGTAAAGTTGTGGGGGTGCGGGTTGCACCGCTCGCCCGAAATGGCGTTGATCGCCTCGACGTCGTCGCTGCCCATCTCGTAAAGCATCTTGTTGGACAGGGCGACGATGTCGTTTTCACGCACGCCCGGTTTCAGCTCTTCGTAGATCATGTGATAGACGCCATCGACCATGGCCGCGGCCTGGGTCAAAAGCTGGATTTCGTCCCAGTTCTTGATCTCGCGCGCCGCCAGCATGATCTGCTGGCCGTCCACGACGTTGATCCCTTCTTCCTTCAGGGCGTGGAACATCGCCGTTTCGGCATAATCCACACCGACGGGCATGTCGGCCATGCCTGCATCCTTGATGAGTTGCGCGATCATCTTGGCGTATTTCTGCATCAACCCGAAATCGGGCGGGATGGTGCCGCGCATGCCGACCACACCCGCCAGACAGTGATCCGGCTCCAGCCAGTCGGAATGCCGCTTGTGGTGCACCGCGGCAGAGCCGAAGTCCCAGACGTAAGGGGAATCATCACCTGTGAGCAGGCAAAAGCGGCACATCTTGTCCCGCTCCCATTCGCCGATCTTGGTGGCGGTGACGTAGCGGATGTTGTTGACGTCGAACAACAACAACGACCCGGCCTGGGAATTCTGCAAGGACTGGCGCGTGCGCGCCAGACGATAGCGGCGCAGGCGGTCATGGTCGATGCGGCGTTCGAAATCGACCGAGGTGTGACCCCAGGCGGGAAGGCGTTCGCGCCATTCCCAGTTGGGTTCGAGATCTTTCGGGGTGAGCAGGTTGGGCATCAAAGCGCGTGACATTACAGTTTCCTCCATGGGGCCAGGGCCCCGGTTTGTTCAGGTGTTTTCGGCCGGAAAGGGCGGCTACTGGATGCACCAGCCGCCATCGATATGGATCATCTGACCGGTCATGTAGTCGCTGTCGTCGCTGGCCAGGAACGACGCGGTGCCGACGATGTCGTCCGGGTAAGACACCCGCTTGATCTGCAGCGCGTCGCGCACGATGTCCTCATAGGCCTGGCCCTCTTTCTCCTTGAAGCCGATGTCGACAAGGTCCTTGTCCAGCTGTTCCCAGAGCGGCGTGACGACGACGCCGGGGGCATAGCCGTTTACGGTGATCCCATGTTCGGACAGCCCCAGCGCGCCGCAATGGGTCAGCGCCAGCACGCCATATTTTGACGTACAGTAAACGGTCACATCCAACAGCGGTTTGCGCGACGCTATGGAGCCGACATTGATGATCTTGTAGGGATGCCCCTCCATCGGCCCCTGGGCGATCATCTGGCGGGCGGTTTCCTGCATGCCCAGCCACATTGCCTTGGTGTTGACGTTCATGATCATGTCCCAGTTGTCTTCGTCGATATCCATGAAGAACCGGGGCTTGTTGAGACCGGCATTGAACAGGCCGACATTGATGGACCCGAACGCCTCGACCGTGGCGGCGATAGCGGCGGCGTTGTCGGCGCGGCTTGTCACGTCCATCTTGACGGCCACGGCCTTGCCGTTTCCGGCACCGTTGATCCGCTCGGCGACTTTTGCAGCCTCGTCGCCGTCCAGATCGCCGATGCACACGTTGGCACCTTGCGCGGCAAAGTTGGTGGCGTTGGCCTCGCCCATGCCGCGCGCGGCACCGGTGATCAGAATGTTCTTACCTTTGAGTCGGTTGGGGTCCATGGGTGTCTCCTCCTACAGTCACGTGACCTTGTGATTTTCGATGACAGCGTCGGCCCTGTCCTGGGCGCGCTGCAGGGCGTCCCGGGGCGAAATCAGCCCGCGCAACATGTCGTGAAATTCCTCGCCGCAGATCTGGATGATGTCGCCGATTTCGGGCACCGGGGGACGCGGCCAGAATTGCAGCTCGTCGCGCCAGGACATCGCATCGACCGCTTCGAAAATCGGCGACAGGTGGCGCACGTCCGGGTCGGCCCCGACGGAATAGCGTGGATTGGTACGGCTGCCGTTCTGCACGTAAAGCTTTTGCGCCTCGGGCGAGGTAAAGACGCGCAAGGCCTCGATGGCGCCGTCAAGGCGATCCTCGGGCAGGTTCGCGGGAATGCCCAGCAGATAGCCGCCGACGGGTGCGATCTGGCTTGCCCCGGGGCCTGCCGGGTGGGGCAGATACCCGGTCTGACCGCAGGCGGGAGATTCTGCGTCGAGTTCGAAATAGGGGGCAAGCAGGGTATAGCCATAGGCCATCGCGATACGGCCCGCCGCATAGGGGCGCACCCGTTCGTACCAGGACATCGACAGGATGTCGGGGGGCGAGTATTCCAGCAGTTCGAGCAGGAATTCGGCGGCGCGCAAGCCCGCGTCGGTGTCTATTGTCGCGCAGTAGCGGCGATCCGCCAGATGCCGTGTGTCGAATCCGCCCGCAGCAGAGGGCAGATCGAGGACCGGCTGACCGAAGTCGGCCAGCGTCATCAGCACCGTATGGCCAAGAGCGGTTCCGCGCGCAGCGTTCCATGCGATTCCGTATTGGCCGTCCTGCGGGTCGTGCAGCGCCTTTGCCGCCGCCAGCAGGGCGTCCGTGGTTGCGGGCGGCTTCAGCCCTGCCTGTGCGAACAGGTCCTTGCGATAGAACAGCAACTCGGGCGTGGTCTGCGAGGGCAGGCCATAGGGTTTGCCGCCCCAATGCGCGGCGTTCCAGCCCGCAGTGTGGAAGTCATCCGGATCGATGCTGGCGATGTCCATCGCATGATCCAGAGGCATCAGGATGCCGCGCTCTGCAAAATCTCCGACCCAGGGCAGATCGACCGCGATGATGTCGTAGCGGCTTGTCTTGCGCTCGGCGTTGCGCACGGTTTCCTCGTGCAGGCGGTCGATGGAAAAGGCACGCTGGTGAATTTGCGCGCCGATCGACTGCTCGAACTGGCGTTTGAGGTTGTCCATCACCATGAATGTCGGATCGCCGTGCACCAGGACGCGCAGCCCCCCGGCCAGCTTGATCGGTTCGGCAAGCACCTGAAGGGGCGGGATCGATCTTGCACTCATGTAGGAGCGGCCGAAATAGTAATCCTCGCTCTCGCCCGGCGCCTCGTCCCCGCCAAAACGCGCGGCGGCCAACCGGCCGACGCGGCTGGTCAACTGGGCCCACTGGTCCATCAGTGTTTCGCTGGGATGCAGGGAAAAGCTCTTGCCGGTTCTGGTGCGCGGGCGCTGTTCGATCAGCCCTGCCTCCAGCATTTCCTTGAGACGGCGATTGGCGGTGGCGTAGGGAACGCGGCTGGCCCCGATAAGGGCCGTTGCGGTGATAACGCGCCCTTCGAGGTGGCCCCGCATCAGAAGTTGTATCATGCGCAGGTTCGGATTGGGCGTCGACAGATTTGCCATGTCTTCCAGTTCGTCGCCCAACTCCTCCAGGAAGGCGATGATCTGAAGCATCTCGGTCTTGGCCTTGGGGGGCATGAACCGGGCCATGTTATTTCCGCTCATCGCGTTCATGGAAGCAGGCCTTGTCTTTCCGGACGACGGTTTCCCTGCCGTCGTATTCTGTGGTGTCGTGCGCTTTGCTCGAAAAATATCCGATCTGGACGAATCTGACTTATCCATTGATGATCACCTCTGCATGTTGAGAACTTGCCCGACAGAAGCCTATCGCAAAAATATCCGAATTGGATAAAAAGTAATCCGAAGCGGATATATTTCAGGGGGATCGCCATGGACCGAGCCTGCATCATCAGGCCAGTCCGACGGACACTGATTCCCCTGATGGAGGGGGGATCGATTAACCGAGATCGAAAAGATTTCTTTGGGAGGAAACCAAGATGACACTTCGTACAATTCTTTCGGCCACCGTGGCGAGTGCGGCCGTGACCGTCGCAGGCGCGGCTTTCGCGGATGGGGATGGGCCCATGCGGATCGGGATCACCCAGAACAACGTGGGGGTCGACAGCTATCAGACGACGTATGAAAAGGCGTTCATCGCAGCAGCCGAAGCCAACGACAACGTCGAGGTCGTCGTTCTTGACGCAGGCGGCGACGTCGCGCGCCAGATCGCGCAGATGGAAGACCTGATCCAGCAGGAAGTGGACGCGATCATCATCTGGCCGACCAACGGTGAGGCGGTCATTCCGGCGGTGCGCAAGGCGTATCAGGCCGATATTCCCGTGATCGTGACCAACTCGAACATCGCCGAAGCCGGGTTTGACTTCGTCAAGTCCTTCTCGGGGCCTGACAACGTCACGCAGGGCGCGCGCTCTGCCGAGATCATGTGCGACAAGTTCAAGGACATGGGCATCGAGAACGAGGCGCAGGTCGTGCACATCACCGGCCAGCCCGGCTATACCACCGCGATCGAACGCGCGTCGGGCTTCGAGGACCGGCTGCCCGAGGTTTGCCCGAACGTAACCGTCGTCGACACACAGCCAGGCGACTGGAACCGCGAGAAATCGCAGCAGGTGATGGAAGCGTTCCTTGTCAAATATGATGACATCGACGGTGTCTATGCCGGGGATGACAACATGGGTGTCGGTGCGCTGAACGCGGCCAAGGCTGCGGGCCGCGATGGAATCATCTTTGTCGGCGCGACCAACTTCTCCGTCGGCTACGACGCGATGGCCGCGGGCGAATACTGGGGCTCGATCTACCAGTCGCCGGTCGACGACGCCGAAGCGGCGCTGAAAACCGCGATTGACGCCCTCAACGGTGTCGACCTGCCGTTCCTGAATTACTTCGACACGCCGAAGATCACTCAGGACAACATGGGCGACTTTACCAAGCCGGTCTTCTAAGCGACCTCCCGGTGCGGGGTACGGGCGACCGGCCCCGCACATATTTCCGGGACAACGGAGAATTGGGGTAAGGTGCCATGGGACGTGTGTCTGAACGGGTTTGCATCGTTACGGGTGCAGCGCGAGGGATTGGCAGAGCTATCGGTGAGGCGCTGCTGGACGAAGGCGCAATGGTCTGCTTTGCCGACATCAACGGCGCGCAAGCGGCCGAAGTGGCCGAGGCGAACCGCAGTCGCGTGAACGGACGATCCGGTGCCGTGATCTCTGCCACGGTCGATGTCACCGACCGCGAACAGGTCCGGGCAATGATCGCACATACCGTGGAGGCCTTCGGACGTCTGGACGTCAAGTTCAACAATGCCGGTGTGAACAAGCCGATGAATTTCATGGACGTGACCGAAGACAACTGGAATTTCATCATGGGCGTGAACGGGCTTGGCTGCATGATCGGAATGCAGGAGGCTGCCCGCCAGCTGATCGCGCAGGGCGGGGGCGGCAAGATCATCAACACCGCTTCGATCGCCAGCCGTCAGGGCTTTGACAACGTCGCACCCTATTGTGCGTCCAAATTTGCAGTCGTGTCGCTGACCCAATCTGGCGCACGCGATCTGGCAAGGCATGATATCACCGTGACGGGGTTCGCGCCCGGCGTGGTCGCCACCGAGATGTGGGAACAGGTCGATCAGGATCTGATGGACATAGGGGCGTCTGAGCGACCGGGTCAGGCGATGGATGAATTTTCCCAGGAAATCCTCAGGGGTCGCGTGGCGACACCTGGCGACATTACGGGGACGACGACGTTTCTGGCGTCAAAAGACAGCGACTACATGACGGGTCAGATCGTCATGATCGACGGAGGCATGACACTGGTCTGACCGCAACATTCGAATTCGGAACAGTCACACGACGCCAACGACCTGAGGGAGGGGATCATGGCCACATTGACCAAGCAACAGATCGGAAGCGTTCTGGCAAAGCAGGGCATCCTTATTGCCTTTGCCGTCTTCATGATCGTCTTCACCCTCGCCAACGCAAAGTTCCTGTCGATGGACAACGTCTTCAGTGTGGTGCGATCGTCAGCCATTCTGGGGGTCATGGCCCTGGGCGTGACCTTTGTGGTCATCAGCGGCAATCTGGATTTGTCGGTCGGCTCGATGATGTCGTTCTCGACGATCGTGGTGCTGGACCTGCACGACAAGATCGGGCCGCTTCTGGCCATACCGGCCATGTTTGCCATGACATTGGGTCTGGGGGCATTCATCGGGTTTCTGGTGGGATATCTCAGGCTGAATTCACTGATCGTGACGTTGGGGATGTTGTCGGCCATCCATGGGCTGACCCTGACCTATTCCGGCGGTCAGAACATGGATATCGCGGACAAGGAAGGGACGTGGTTCAGTGTATTCGGCCAAGGCACCGCCCTTGGCATTCCCGTTCCGATCCTGATTTTCGTCGCACTGGCCGCATTTCTGGGGCTCGTGCTGGCGAAAACACCGTTCGGGCGCAAGGTTTATGCCGTGGGTGGCAACGGCACTGCCGCCACTTTTTCGGGTATCCGGCGCGCACGCACCGTTTTCACTTGCTACCTGATTTCGGCCGGGTGCGTGGCAACGGCAGGGCTTATTCAGGCCAGCCGGTCGCTTGGCTCGCAGAACACCGTCGGGCAAGGGCTGGAGCTTGAAGTTCTGGCCGCGGTCATTCTTGGGGGCGCGTCGCTTCTGGGCGGGTCCGGAACACTGTTCAAGACCGTTATCGGGGTGCTGATCCTGGGGTTCATCCAGAACGGCCTGCTTCTTGTGGGCCTGCAATTCTATGTCCAGTTTGTTGTGACATGGGTCATCATCATTCTTGCGGTCTGGCTTGATATTGCGGCCAAGCGCGGCAAGCTCTGGTCACAGATCGCATAGGGGAGTGGATATGTTGCAACCGGGTAAACTGTCCAAGGCGCTGAAAAGCGGTGCCATTTGGGGCTTCATCGTCCTTGAGCTGCTTTTTTTCAGCATCGCAGGCGAATTCATGTCGTTGTCGGACAAGGCTTTCATGGACTTCGAAAACATGCTGCTGCTGCTCAAGCAGTCGGCCCCGATCGGGATCATCGCCATGGGCATGACCATCGTCATGATCAATGGCAACATCGACCTCAGCGTGGGCGCAATCTTTGCCATCGCGGCGATCATCCTGCTTGACAGCATGTCCTGGCCAATCTTTGCGGGACTTGGCGACTGGGTGATCCCGGTGGCCTGGTTGCTGGCGCTGGCGGGCGGCACGCTTCTGGGCGCTTTGAACGGATTGATCGTGTGGAAGACCGGCGTGGACGCGTTCATCGTCACGCTTGGATCAATGCTTGGGTTTCGCGGCATCGTCTTCATGTTCAACGGCGAAAACCCGACCAGCCAGCTGAACTGGACGCTGGTCGACTTTGCCGAGGCCGAGTTTCTGGGCCTTGCCACGGCCTCGTGGTTTTTGCTGATCGTGACCCTTGCGATCTGGTTTCTGATGACCAAGACCGTCCATGGCCGCAACGCCTATGCCATCGGCGACAATCGCGAAGCTGCGGTAAACGCGGGTATCCGCGTCGGGCCGCACATGATGATCAACTTCTCGATCATCGGCTTTCTGGCGGCCCTCTCGGCGGTCGTTTTTTATTCCGAAAGCGGGTCGGTCAATCCCAATGACGGACAGCTTTACGAGTTGTGGGTGATTACGGCGGTCGTGCTGGGCGGGACCAAGATCACTGGTGGCGCGGGGTCGGTGATCGGCACCTTTGGCGGTGTCATCGCCATTCAGCTATTGCGCAAGGGACTTGGCCACATCGGCGCGGACACATCGACGGTGAACCTTGTTATGGGCCTGATCCTGATCGCAGTGCTGTTCCTTGACCGTCAGTTGAACATCAAGGGAAAAGAGGAGTTGAAGATATGACCGATGTAAAGCCTGTTCTGCATCTCGAAAATATCGTCAAGATCTTCCCCGGTGTGCGCGCGCTTGATGGTGTGTCCTTTGCCGTGATGCCCGGCGAAGTGCACGCCCTGATGGGGGAAAACGGCGCTGGCAAATCCACGCTCATGAAGGTTCTCGGGGGTATTTATCAACCCGACGACGGCGACATCTACGTGGGCGAGCAAAAGGTGACCATGTCCGGCCCACTGGAAGCCAAGGCTAAGGGTATCGTCTTCATTCATCAGGAACTGAGCCTTGCCGAAGAACTGTCCGTGGCGGAAAATATCTATCTCGGCGAATTGCCTCGCAAGAGCTTTGGCCGTGTCGATTGGACCAAACTGGCCGAACGCACAAACGCCATCCTGAAAAAGCTGAACGTCGGTTTTGACGCCAGAACCCGCGTGGGTGATCTTTCCATCGCCAACCAGCAGATGGTCGAGATTGCGCGCGCGCTGACGGTGGACGCCAAGGCGGTGATCTTCGATGAACCGACTGCATCCCTGACGGACGCAGAAAAGGTTGTCTTGTTCGAGGTCATTGCCGATCTGCAAGCCGATGGCGTCGGGATCATCTATATCTCGCACCGGATGGAGGAGATTTTCAAGATCACCGACCGCATCTCGATCCTGCGCGACGGTCAGTATCAGGGCACGGTCGTGACGGCGGACACCAACGAGGAATCCGTCACCCAGATGATGATCGGGCGCAAGCTCGACCTCAGCCGCAATGCGTCCCATCACGAAATCGGCAATGTCGCGCTTGAGGTGCGCGGCCTGAGCTGTGGCAAACTGTACAAGGATGTGAGTTTCGAGGTCCGCCGGGGCGAAGTTGTCGGGTTCTATGGCCTCGTCGGTGCAGGCCGGACCGAAATCGCCGAAACGCTGTTCGGTCTGCGCGACCCTTCGGCCGGTCAGATCCTTCTGGACGGGCAAGAAGTACGGATCCATTCGCCCGCCGACGCCATTGCCCGTGGTATTTCGCTGGTTCCGGAGGACCGCAAGGGCCAGGGGCTGGTACTGGGCATGAATTGTCGGGACAACATGACACTGCCGCAGGTCGAAGACCTCAAGGCGGGACCCTTCGTCGCGGAAGGTGCCGAAATCGCGATATTCGATCAATACCGCGACCGGCTGGATATCCGCACTCCGGGCTGGAAGCAGAAGGTCGGCAACCTGTCCGGCGGAAACCAGCAGAAAATCGTTATCGGCAAGTGGCTGTCCATGCACCCGAGCGTGCTGATTGTGGACGAACCCACACGCGGCATCGACGTTGGCAGCAAGTCAGAGATTCACAAACTGCTGCGCGCGCTTGCGGCACAAGGCTATGCCGTCATGGTCATCAGCTCTGAGATGCCCGAGGTTTTGCACGTGTCCGATCGGATTGTCGCGATGTATTCGGGTCGGATCATGCGCACGTTTACCTCTGAAGAGGTTACCGAAGACAGCCTCATTCAAGCCATATCAGGACTTGGTGACAATCAGGCGGCGTAAAGGCGCGCGCCCCTGTGCGCCTGAACACTTCAGTGACCTTTGATGACAGGAAATACGCATGAAACTTCTTCGCTATGGCCAACCGGGTGCCGAAAAACCCGGTCTGCTCGATACTGCTGGCCGGGTACGCGATTTGTCCGGGATTGTCCCCGATATTGCCGGTGTAGTCTTGCAACGCGAAATGCTCGACACACTCAAAGGTCTGGATGTCGATGCTTTGCCCCTGGTCGATGGTGCGCCTCAGCAGGATCTGCGTCTTGGCCCTTGCGTCGGAAACATCGGGAAATTCATCTGCATCGGTCTGAACTATGCCGATCACGCCGAAGAGGCAGGCATGCCGGTGCCGCCCGAACCGGTGATCTTTAACAAATGGACATCAGCGATTTGCGGGCCCAATGATGCAATTCAAATCCCGCAAGGGTCGTCCAGGACGGATTGGGAGGTCGAACTGGGCATCGTGATCGGCGAGCCCGGCACCTATATCGACGAAGCGGACGCGATGGACCATGTTGCGGGCCTTTGCGTGATCAACGATGTCTCTGAACGTGAATTCCAGCTTGACCGGGCTGGCACATGGGACAAGGGCAAGGGCTGCGACACGTTTGGGCCGACCGGCCCTTGGCTGGTGACGCCGGACGAGGTGGATGATATCGACCACCTCGACATATGGCTCGATGTTGATGGTGTCCGTCAGCAATCTGGGAATACATCGACCTTGATCTACAAGGTGCCGCACCTGATCGCCTATTGCAGCCGGTTCATGAGCCTGCAGTCGGGGGACGTGATTTCGACCGGGACACCGCCGGGTGTCGGCATGGGCCAAAAGCCGCCGCGCTACCTGAAAGGCGGCGAGGTCGTGACGCTGGGGATTGCAGGCCTGGGCGAACAACGAAGCGCTGTTCGCGCCGCACTGCAATAGGGTATAGGGCCCTGACCAGTTCAGTTTGCTGCAATGGCTGGTTTTGGGGACATCACTGCGCCACTTCTGGCCCAGACAGGGCATTCAGCTTTGTGCACGCCAAGCCAAGCGCCGACTACCTTGCGCGCAGACATGTCCGGGCCGCGATATCCAGGCTTAACGCTCACCGCGCCGGTAGGGGGCCATCAGTGCCTCCGGAACCTCGGCCCGTCTGGCGACAAGGACCAAGGCCAGGATCGACAATACGTACGGTGCCATGAGGAACAATTGGTAGGGGACCCCTTCGATCACCGTCTGCAAACGCAGCTGATACGCATCGAAGAAGGCAAACAAAAGGGCGCCGATCAACGCCTTTCCTGGCCGCCATGACGCAAAGACCACAAGGGCGATGCTGATCCAGCCCCGACCTTGCACCATCTCGGGAAAAAAGCTGTTGAACGCCGCCGTGGTCAGGAACGCGCCACCGATCGCCATCAATGCGGATCCTGCGACCACCGCGCCGATACGGATCAGAATGGGGTTCAACCCTTGTGCCTCGACGGCATGGGGGTTCTCGCCGGTCATCCGAATGGCCAGCCCAAGCGGTGTGCGTGTCAGGACATAGGCCATCGCAGCCACCGATATCAGCGCCAGATAGGTCGGCGCGGTTTGCGCAAACAGGATGGGGCCGAGGACCGGAATGCCCGACAGCAGTGGCACGTCGAGGGGGCGGAATGGCTCGATCGTCGGGGGCAGATCGCCCACAACCACCAAAAGCCGATAAAGGTAATACGCCAACGCAGAGGCGAACAGTGTTATCCCCAGTCCCGACACATGTTGTGACAATCCAAGAGGTACCGTCAGTATCGCGTGCAGCAGCCCGATCAAGGCCCCTGACAGTGCCGCCACCATCAGCCCCGTCCACAGGTCGCCACCCATATAGACCGTCAGCCAGCCGGTCATGGCGCCCATGGTCATGATGCCTTCGATCCCGAGGTTCAGAACGCCTGCACGCTCGCAGAGCAATGCGCCCAGCACTCCAAAGATCAGGGGGGTGGCGATACGCAAGACCGCCGCCCAAAGGCTGGTATTTGTCAAAAGTTCCAGCGCTTCCATCATTTTCGCACCCGATAGGTTGTGAATAACAGCGCCACAAGCATGGTCAAAAGACATAAGGCCACAATCACGTCTGCGATAAAGCTCGGCACGCCTGTCGCACGGCTCATGGCATCCGCGCCGACAAAGACCGTGGCGACGAAGACAGCGGCGAAGACGACGCCTGCGGGGTGAAGGGCTGCTAACATGGCCACGACAATCCCGGCATAGCCAAAGCCTGGCGACATCGTCGTTGTAACGGCTGCCGTGACCCCAAGCACTTCCATGGAACCCGCCAAACCCGCCAATGCGCCCGAGAAGAGGGCGACGCCCATCAGGTTGCGGGGCAGGGAGACCCCCGCGAACGCCGCCGCCGACGGGCTCAGCCCCACGGCGCGCGTTTCCGCACCAAAAACCGTGCGCGACAGGACAACCCAAACCACGCCCGCCGCCGCAATGGCGATCAGGAACCCGACGTGAAGCCGGGTGCGGGCGATGAGATCCGGCAGGCGGAAATCGCCGTCGACAGGCACGGAAGAAGGCCAGCCAAAGGCCAGCGGGTCGCGCAAAGGCCCCTCGACCATCAGGCCGACGAACAGGATGACGATGAAGTTCAGCAAGAGCGTCGTGACCACTTCGTCCACCCCAAAGCGCAGGCGCAAATATGCAGGCCCCGCCAAAAGCACCGCACCAGCGGCCATGCCAAAGGCGAGCAAGACGGCAATGCCGATCACGGGCGGCAACCCAAGCGAATGCCCGACCCATGCCGTCACCAGTGCGCCCATATAGAACTGTCCCTCGCCGCCGATGTTCCACAGCCGCGCCCGGAAGGCGACGGCTGCCGCCAGCCCGGTCAGGATCAGGGGCGTCGCGCGGGTCAACGTTTCCGTCAGCGACAGGCGAGAGCCGAACGCGCCGCGCAACATCTCGCCATAAGCTGTCATCGGGTTGACACCTGCCGCGGCAATCAGGCCCGCGGCGAGGGTCAGTGCGACGGCTATCGCTGTGATGGGGGCGACGACGACAAGGGTCAGGGGAACCCGGGTGCGCCGTTCAAGCCGCATGCGATCCCTCCTTCCAGACACCGGCCATTATAAGGCCAAGGCGCTGCGCGTCGGCCTCGCCTGCCGGTATCGCTTCCGACAGACGCCCCTTGACCATCGCCTGAATGCGGTCCGACAAGGCGACGGCTTCTTCAAGCTCTTCGGAGATCAGCAAGATCGCGGCGCCCGCAGCGCGCGCGGCCAGCAGTTCGGAATGCACCGCGGCAATCGCGCCTTCATCAAGGCCCCGGGTTGGCTGGTTTGCCAGCAAGAACGCGGGACCAGTCGACAGGCAGCGGCCAAGGATCAGCTTTTGCATATTGCCTCCCGACAACAGCCGCGTCCGCGTCTCGGCCGTGGCCCCGCGAATGTCAAAGCGTTCGATCAACTGTGCCGCGTAAGCCTTGCAGGCCGCCTGCCGCACAAAGCCGCGTGTCGAGAACGCGGGCGTGCGCAACCGTTCCAGCACCGCGTTTTCCCAAACGGTCAACTCGCCCACAGCACCTTCGCTGTGGCGGTCTTCGGGGATGCGGCCGACGCCTGCCCGGATCATCTCGCGTGGGCCAAAAGGCAAGACATCCTGTCCATCCAGCGTGAGTGTTCCACCGGAGGGGCGCGTCAGGCCGGACAGAAGCGCGCCCAGGCTCGCCTGGCCATTGCCGGACACGCCGACGATTCCCAGAATTTCGCCCGCCCGAATGGTGAAGGACACATCATTCAGCTTCGTCTCGCCCCCGGCCTCGACCCGCACATCCCTGGCCACGATCACAGGCGCGCCGATCTTGTGATCCTGACGCACCGGGCGCTCAACCTTGCGGCCCACCATCAACTCGGCCAGGTCTTCGGGGCTTGTTTGGGTCGTCTTGCGCTCGGCCACCATCCGTCCGCCCCGCAGCACTGCCACGCGATCCGACGCGGCCATGACTTCGTGCAGCTTGTGACTGATGAAAATCAGCGACAGGCCCTCTTTCGTCATGTCTTTCAGCGTCTCGAACAGGCGCTGTGCTTCGGGGCGGGCCAGCACGGCGGTGGGTTCATCCAGGATCAAAATGCGCGCGTCGCGGTAAAGCGCCTTGAGGATCTCGACCCGCTGCCGTTCCCCGACGGACAGTTGGCTTACCTTCTCGTCGGGTGATACGGGAAGGCCGAACCGCTCTGCGATCGACAACAGCTTTTTGCGCGCCGATTCCCGCGACGACGTCGTGCGAAACAGGGACTCGGACCCCAGCATGATATTGTCCAGAACCGTCAGATTGCCCGCGAGGGTGAAATGCTGGTGCACCATGCCGACGCCCGCATCGATGGCCGCCCGGGGTTTGCCCGAAGGCAGCTCTTGCCCAAACACCCGCACGTTCCCTTCATCGGCGGCGTAGTGACCAAAGAGGATATTCATCAGCGTCGTCTTGCCCGCGCCATTCTCGCCCAAAAGGGCCAGAATTTCGCCCTGCCCAAGACTGAGCGAGACGCGGTCATTCGCCGTCAGTGCGCCAAATCGTTTGGTGATACCGTCAAGTTCGAGAACTGCCGTCATCGGGGCATTCCCGCGACCGGACCGGGATAGCGCAGCGTCGGCGCGCGCGCCTCTATCAACGACGCCAGGAGGCACAGCAGATCGTCGCCGCCTTTCGCGGCCATAAGCTGGACGCCGAACGGCAAGCCATCCGCCATCCCAAAGGGCAGGGCGAAGGCGGGAAGCCCGGCCACATTGGCAAGGGCCGCGTTGGGCGCAAACGCTTCCATTTGCGCAAAATGGGCGTCGGTGTCGGGCGTCGTCAGATCGAACGCGCCGACGTCCGGCGGATGTGTGGCCAGTACCGGGGTCAACACTGCGTCGATGTTGTCAAACAGCGCGTGCGCAAGGCCGGATATGCGCGCGACGTCGCGCGACAGGGCGAAAACATCCATGCCCGACATCGCCCGGCCTTCCGCTGCCGTGCGTGCGGCAAGGGCAGGGACGGCTTCATCCGGGATGTCGAGGATTGCCAACCATTCCGCCAATGACACCGATAGGATCTTTCGGGCGATACAGTGGGCCTCTGCCCCCAATTGATCTGGTGCAGGGATCGTGACCACGATACATCCGGCATCCGCCAACACTTGCCCGGCGGCACGCGCGCCGGCGGTCTGGGGTGCGTCGCAGCGATCGGGCAGGGCCAGACCTATGCGTATGGACTCCGGCCATGTCGCGGGGGGCGGTCGGTCATGGACATGGGCAAACAGGGTCGCGATATCGCGGACCGACCTTGCCAGTACCAGTTCCGATGCGATGCCCATCAGGTGATTGGAGAAATCCGGGCCACCTGGCACCGCCCCCCGTGATGGCTTGAGCCCCGCCAAGCCGCAGCACGCCGCAGGCACCCGGATTGACCCGGCTGCATCGGTTGCATGGGCCATGGCCACGACGCCTGCCGCCACGGCAGCCGCCGCCCCGCCCGAAGACCCGCCGGGCGTTCGGTCCTGATCCCAGGGGTTGCGCGCAGGTGGCAATCCCTCGGGCTCCGTGCTCAGGGCAAGGCCGAAAGGTGGCGTGGCGCTGAGGCCAAAGGGGATGAGGCCAGCCGATCGAAAAGCGGCTGCAAGATCGCTGTCGGCTTTTGGCGCGGCGGCAATGGTGCGCAGCGCAGATGCCCCGGCCGATGCGGGCAGACCCTTGGCCGTGGCTCCAAGGTCTTTCATCAGAAAAGGCACACCGTGAAACGGCCCGCGTTGATCCCTATCATGCCGATCCGCAAGCGATGCCTGTTCCTGGGCCATGGCCGTGTTCAGATGGACCACGGCCCCCAGGGCCGCCTGTGCCTCGCAGGCGACCAGACTCGCGTCCATCACGCGACGGGCGGTGGTGTGCCCGTCTGCGATGGCTGCGGCAAGGGCCGTGGCATCATGCACGTGATAAGCGCTCAGACAGGTTCATCATTGTTGATCGGCACGTCCCACGCGCCCGACTGGATCTGCGCCTGGCGCGCTTCCATGGGCGCGATGGCCTCTGCCGGAACCTCGTCCGCCACATAGATCAGCTCATTACCGCCGTAAGCCATGAAGGAATACTCGGTGTAGTCGCGTCCCACGGGCGTGCCCGCCTGAATGTCGGCGACGATGGCTTGGATGGTTGGACCGTAGTTCCAGATCGCATTGGCAAAGACGGTTCCCGGATAGCGGGGCGTATAGTCGATGAGCGAGCCAATCGCCTTGACGCCGCGTTCTTGCGCGGCGTCCGCTGTACCGATCCGTTCGCCGAACAGGATGTCCGCGCCCGCGTCGATCTGCGCCAATGCCGCCTCTTTGGCACGCGCGGGGTCAAACCAAGCGCCCAGAAAGGCGTTGAGGAAGGTTGCATCCGGGTTCACTTCGCTGACGCCTGAGCGGAAGGCGTTGATCAGCAGGTTCACCTCGGGGATCGGGAAACCGCCGACCGACCCGAAGACGTTGCTTTGTGACATTTTGCCCGCCAGCATGCCGGCAAGGTAGGCCGCCTCGTGGTTGCGTGTGCCGAAGACGCCAAAATTGTCGCCCTCCGGCCCGCCAGAAGACCCCATCAGGAAGGCCGTGCCCGGATAGTCGGCCGCCACTTCGCGCGCCTCACGCTCAACAGCATAGGACTCGCCCCAAACCAGTTGCACGCCGCTTTCCGCATATTCGCGCATGGCGCGCGGGTAGTCGGTGGGCGCGACCCTTTCGGAAAACTCATACTCGATCATGCCCGATGCCGCGGCTTGCTGGAACGCCAGGTGGATGCGGCTGTTCCATGCGTTCTCAACAGGAGAGTTGTGGATGCCTGCGATGCGGATCGCGCTTTGCGCGTTGGCGCGGCGAATGTAGGCGGGCAGGGCCAGCGTGGCGGCGGCGCCGATCAGAAGCTGCCGGCGGTTGGATGTGACTGTCATGGTATGTCCTTTCGTAGTGATGTCAGTTTGGGATCGTGTTTCAGTCTTCGGCCAACGGGGCATAATCCGCCGGATCAAGCGTTCCGGGACGGCCGGGAAGGTCGAGGGCCGCAAGGCGCGGCGCGGTGCGCGCCAAAACCTTGCCTTGCTTGATGACGGCCAGCCGCGTCGCTCTTAGGCGCACGGCCTCGATCGGGTCGCGGGCTTGCAGAACCACCATATTGGCCGGGCCGCCCTGCCGGATCGTGGGGTCAGGCAGGCCCATCGCGCGCGCGCCGTTGACGGTGACGGACGTAAAGGCCCACGCCATCGCCTCGCGCGAGGTCATCGGCACGGCATGTACGCCCATATGCGCCACGTCCAGCATGTCCGCAGACCCAAGCGAATACCAGGGGTCCATTGTGCAATCCTGACCAAAGGCCACGTTCACGCCTGCGGCGCGCAATTCAGGCACGCGTGTCAGCCCGCGACGGCGGGGATAGGTGTCGGACCGGCCCTGCAGCGTGATGTTGATGAGCGGGTTGGGCACGACATTCATCCCACTTTCGGCGATCAGGGGGATCAGCTTGCTGGCATAGTAGTTGTCATAGGAATGCATCGCGGTGATGTGGCTTGCGACCACACGCCCCCCAAGGCCCAGCCGGGTGGTTTCGGCGGCAAGGGTCTCCACGTGGCGGGACATGGGATCATCGCTTTCGTCGCAATGCAGATCCAGCATGAGGTCCCGCTCTGCCGCGATCTCGCACAGCCGGATCACCGAGCGCGCGCCGTCGGCCATGGTCCGCTCGAAATGTGGAATGCCCCCGACCACATCCACACCCATGTCGAGCGCGCGCAGCAAGTTCGCCTCGCCCGTCGCGGAGCGGTAAAGGCCATCTTGCGGAAACGCCACCAGTTGCAGATCTATGTAGGGTGCCACAATCTTGCGCACCTCGATCAATGCCTCGACCGCCGTGAGGCGGTCATCGCAGACATCGACATGCGTGCGGATCGACAAAAGCCCCTGTGACACCGCCAGATCGCAATAGCGCAAGGCGCGTTCCATCACGGCCTCTGCTGTCAGCAACGGCTTCAACTCGCCCCAAAGGGCAATCCCCTCCAGCAAGGTGCCAGAGACGTTCAGGCGAGGAGACCCGAGGCTGAGAGTCGCATCCATATGAAAATGCGGATCGGTGAACGGCGGCGCGACCAGACGACCGGCGACATCTATTTCTTCGTGTGCCTCGGCGCCGATGTGCGGCGCGATCAAAGCAATCTTGTCGCCCTCGGTCCCGATGTCCAGCGGCCCCTGCCCATCAGGCAGCCGAGCCTGTCTCAGAATCAAATCCAACATTCCGCCCCCTAGATTTTCTAACCATATGGTAAAAATCTTCGAAGTCATCTGGCTAAATGCATGGCTTGCCAAAAGAAGCGTCCTGCGAACAAAAAACAGGCAACTTCCGCAAGCTAGTTACCTGTAAAGTCACGCGTTTGCGAAAATACGGAAAGCGCTGATTTGGTGATCGGCAAAACCTTCATGGTCCGCTCTGTTGCCCAGTCGAAATTCAATGGACGAATGAAGATTTTCAGACCAGCGGGTGGTGCCTTCGCCGTAAGCGTCCGGCTCAACTGATCCTGCAATCAGCCGAGGAGACTTCCATCAATCCATCGTGATCCGCTCTTAGAGCGTTTCAGTTCTTGCCGGAATCGAGAAGGGAGTCCTATTCGGCGTCGATTGTGAACCAGAAACCATACTCGTGAGGGAGGCCAGCATGGATGAAAAAACCCATTCGAATGACGTCACAGAGCGTGCGATGGCCGTGATGCAGTCGGGAGAAAGCTGTCACAGCGTCGCGGTTCGGATTGGTGTGGTACCATCAAGCGGTGTGAAGTGGACGGATCGGACGCGGCGGACCGGTTCGGTCAGACCGGCGAAGATGGGCGGGCACTGCCGCGCGATCCTCGAGCCGCATCGAGACTGTCTTTTGGCGCCTTGCGTCTTTGACGGTTCCGTGAACGGCGACATCTTCCGCACTTATGTCGAGCATGTGTTGATACCAACGCTGCGGCCCGGCGATGTCGTGGTGATGGATATTCTCGGGAGTCCAAAAGCCAGGTCGTCCGTCAGGCCATTCGAGATGCCAGGGCGCACCTGCTGTTTCTGACGCCCCACAGTCCCGATCTGAACCCCATTGAACAGGGCTTTTGAAACTAAAGCACTGGATGCGCGCCACAAGCGCGCGGACACGGGAAACTCTCTGGCGGGCTGTCGGGACCATCCTTGACCGCTTCACATTGCAGGAACGTGCAGAATACTTTGAAAACGCTAGCTACGCTTCCGTGAAAACCTGAAACGCCCGAGCCATCGAAAGGGCGTTCCGATGCAGCGCGTGGTCGCGAGAAGCGATAGCGCGTGGGACGCCGGATCAAGCGCGTAGATCGTCAGGTGCGCGCCCTTGGCTTCATGCCTGCGCAGGACGAGCGGCGGCAAACCTGAGCAAACGCCTCGGATAGCATTCTCCGCAGAGAAACGGGGAAGGGAGACCACGTGCACATGTTCATATCGGTGCCGCCACAGAGTGCGTTGTCGAAAGTGATGCAACGGGTGAAGGGCCGGTCGTCGCGCCGGGTGCAGATGGAGTTCCCGCAGTTGCGCAAGCGCTACTGGGGCAGAAGGTTTTGGGCCCGTGGATACTTCTCGACCACGTCAGGCAACGTCACGACGATATCATACTTCAATATCCGGAATTGCATTCCAACCGCGATGCTACCGGCCTCAGCCGGTGGTGGTTCACTTCTCTTATTGGTTGATCTTTTCGGATATAACTTCGGACATCAATACCGCCGCGGGCGATCACATAATCAGAACTGTTCAAACGGAAGCTGCTTCGATCTTTGCAGCCAGCACATATCCGGACCCATGTGCCGTCTTGATGAGATCCGAACGCCCTCCGGAGATCTCGAGCTTCCGACGCAGACGGGCGATATGTGCATCTATTGCCCGTTCAGTGACATGTACTGATCCACTGTAAAGCAGATCCATCAATTGATCTCTGCGGACAACTTCTCCGGTTCTCTGCACCAATGCGGCCAGAAGCGCATATTCGGTCGACGTCAAGGCCACTGGTTCTCCCATAGGCGAAGTCAGGATCCGGGTCTCGGTGTCCAGCCGAAAGCCGGAAAAGACCGTTTCCGGACTTGCTGTGACTCCCGGAACTTCCAGTTTTCCGGCTGTGCGGCGCAGGACGGACCGTACCCGCGCCAGCAACTCCCGCGGCTCGAAGGGCTTGGCAACATAGTCGTCGGCGCCGATCTCCAGTCCGATTACCTTATCATAGACTTCGTCCCGAATCGTCAAAAGGACAATCGGGATGGTCGACACCCGTCGCAGTTCCCGAAGCACTTGAAACCCATCAATGTCCGGCAGACCGACATCAAGTATGATGAGGTCGAATGCGCGGTGCTCCATCAGAAGGCCCATCTGCGTTGCAGATCCAGCCGAAACGGCCGTGAAACCGTGTTTCGAGAAAAACCTTTCCAGGAATTCCGTGATTTGATGATCGTCGTCGACGATGAGGATGGACTCTGGCATCTTGCTTTCAAGTGTATGACCTGTCGCCATTATTGGACGCGATAGGATGTCAAGGCAAGCGATGGGGATGATTCGTGAAACCTGATTGTCACTCGGTATGACAACGCGCTGGACCGGTCTGGCAGCGGGACTGTTGCTTTTGGCGATTGTCACGACAGGACTCTACCTTGGCACGCAAACTCGCAGGCAATTCATTGACATCGCAGATGGCTGGTCAGAGTTTTCCAGCGAAGCGGACCGAAAGGGTGCCTTGATCAGCGCCATTCGCGGACATCTGGGTTACGGCGGAATCATACACACGTTCAAGAATTACGTTTTGCGGCAAGACGATCTCTATCGTCAGCTTTTGCTCGAACAATTGGCACAATTTGACATCGTGATCTCAGATTATCTGTCCCTGCCGACCTCGGAAGAAGAACACGCCGCGTTGACCACGATCATCGCCACGGTCGATGCCTACAGGAGCAAGCTTCCGGTCGCGGAGATGGCGGCTGCCTACGGGTGGACCGCCGAGCAGACGGATCGTCAGGTGCGGGTCGATGACACGGCGGCGTTTTCGGCTTTTGAGACGTTGGAAAAGATATGGCAGTCAAATAGGGAACGGCAAACCGAGCGATTGATTGCATCCGTCGAGCGCGGGCAGGGGCTCATATCGATCGGTTTCCTGTCAATGGCGCTGTTGGTGGTCGCGTCTTTGGCTTTGGCGTTCACGTTCTGGACCGTGATGCGTCAGATGCAATCGGCCGTGACGCAACTGTCCGAAGAATTGCGTGCCCGCCAAGCCCTTGAAAGACGAGAGCAGCGGCTGGCGCAGGCTGTCGAACAGAGCCCGGCGACGATCATGATTACAGACACCGAGGGTCATCTTGAATACGTGAACCGCCATTTTGAGGACCTGTCCGGCTGGTCGCGCGAAGAAGTCATCGGCAAGACACCCAAATTCCTTCAGACAGGCGACACCGAAGTCGCTGAATACGAACATATGCAGGCACTTTTGGCTGTTGGTCAGTCATGGCGTGGTGTGCTGCACAATCGCAAGAAAGACGGTGGCAGCTACTGGGTTGAGACCATCCTGCTTCCGCTTCGCGCGGGGGATGGGTCGATACACAGTTATCTCGGAATTGGCGAAGACATCACAGAGCGCCTGAAGACGCGGGAACAGATGGCTCGGGCCCAGAAGATCGAGGCGGTTGGCCTGCTCGCCGGGGGGATCGCACATGACTTCAACAGTGTTCTGACCTCGATTCTGGGATCGTCACATCTTGCGTCACTTGATGCCCCGCCAGACAGTGATCTCGCGCATGAGATCGAACAGATCGAGATCGGGGCCCGTCGTGCGCAGCTGCTGGTGCAACAACTGCTTGGCTTTGCACGGCGTAAATCCGGCAACCCGGTGCCAACGGATGTTTCCGAAATCGTCCGACAGGCGCTCAGATTGATCCGTGCCGCCACCTCACCCACGACGCAGTTTGTCGTCGAAACCGGCGACACGCCGGTTTGGGTGTCGGCGGATCCCACCCAGCTGCATCAGGTGGTCATGAACCTGTGCGGCAATGCGGCCGAAGCCATCGGTGGCAATTCCGGAACCGTGAGAATAATTCTGGAGGCCGATGCCGCAGTTGATCCGCAGTCACCGATCGAAGCGCCGTATTGGGTTACCCTTAAGGTGCAGGATGACGGACCCGGAATGACAGAAGATGTCCGTCGGCGGGTATTTGATGCGTTCTTCACAACCAAACAGCTGGGTAAAGGCACCGGACTTGGCCTGGCGGTCGTGCACGGGCTGGTAACGGATATGGGCGGGTCCATCGAGGTTGACAGTGTCATGGGGCAGGGTGCGTGTTTTACGGTTCACCTGCCCGGCTGCGTGCCGTCCGAGAACGAGGACATCGAAGGAACCGGAACGCTGCCGTTTGGAACGGAACGATTGCTGATCGTTGACGACGAAGCAGAAATAGCAGCCACTTTGCGACGCAGTCTGATGCGATATGGCTATCGCGTCGAGGCCTTTGCATCATCCCAGTCAGCGCTGCGCAGTTTTGAATCAGGACCTGATCGTTTTGACGCCGTCATTACGGATGTCGTAATGCCCGAACTGAACGGAGTGGACCTGGCCAGACACCTGCGCGCGGCAAGGCCTGCGCTTCCGATCATTTTTTTGACTGGCTTTGCGCCACAGTTTGCGGTGATCGACGGCCCTGAGCCCGCGGTTGTCGCCAAACCGGTCGATCCGAAGACGTTGGCACAGCTGCTGCGGCAACATCTCGACAGGACGTGATTGCCGCTCCGTCACATTTCGTCACAAATCACAACATTTCATCACGCGCTCCGTCACACCTGATCGCAAACTTGTCGATAGACTTGGCGATGAAAGGACGCATGCGGCGCAATTGATGTGCTTTTGTCTTTACCGGTCTCCGCAGGTGTATTGACAGCAATCTTCAAACAATGTGCGCCATGAAACCGGCCTCTTTGGTTGACCACGCCTGCGGTCGACCCCCGACGCGGATGGGACACAACGCAGATCCTGCCCCGACCCGAATTTCCAGAAACGGAGGATCAGATGACACGATCAAACAGACCATCGCGGACAACGACGCTTCTCGCTGGGTTGTCCGCCTTGGCATTGACCCTGGCGGCACCCATGGTCAGTTCGCAGGAGGCAGCACCGCTTGCGCCGTTGCCCGAGCCAAAAGACATCAACCAGGCACGCGCCGACCTTGGCAAGATGCTGTTTTTCGATACGCGGATGTCCGGCGACACCGGTCTGTCTTGTGCGTCCTGCCATTCACCAGATCAGGGTTGGAGCGACGGTCTGGCGATGTCGGATGGCTATGGCGATCTGCTGTACTTCCGAAACACACCCGGTCTCTTCAATGTGGCGAATCGCAATTACTTCATGTGGGACGGACGGCTGGACGGGGATGATCTTGGAACCGTGGTGCGCGACAGTCTGACAGAGTCGCACACTATGCAGATGGACAGCCGTCTTGCGCAGGAACGGCTCAAGCAGGTGCCCGAATACATGGCGATGTTCGAGGCGGCCTACGGGGCCGAGCCATATGGCGGCCGCATGTATGGGGCGATTGGCGAATTCCTCAAGACCATACGGACAGAGAACGCGCCGTTTGACGCCTATTTGCGCGGCGCTCAGGATGCGATCTCGGAAGATGCCAAACGCGGCCTTGCACTTTTCGAGGGCAAGGCAGGCTGCATCGCGTGCCATTCCGGTCCGATGCTTTCGGATGGCGGCTTGCGCGCCACGGGTGTCCCGGATCATCCCGATCTGCTGGGAACCGGGTCTGAAAGCGCCCAAGATACAGCCAGTCGACAGATTACCCTGCTGCGCTTCTACGCCACGTTGGGAACGCCAAACTACATGAACCTTCGCAGCGATGTCGGGAATTATGTGGTTTCAAAGGACGAGGCCGATATCGGCAAGTTCACGACGCCGTCGCTTTGGGATGTGGGTCAGACAGCGCCCTACATGCACTCCGGCGTGCTGGCGACGCTGGCGGACGTGGTGGCGTTCTACACCGCAGGCAATGACCGCATGCCACCGCTGGACCTGTCGGAGACAGAACAGGCCGATCTGGTGGCGTTTCTTGACAGCCTGACGGGCGATGCGCCGACCGTGACCGAGCCCGAACTGCCGGACTACGCGCTGCGTGAACTCGGCAAGAATTGAGGAGACGGTGAAATGAAAAGACTTACAGCAGTCCTGACGGGTGCCTCCGTCCTTGTGACAGCAACCCTGGCCTTCGCACAAGACGGCCTTCCGCCTTTGGCAACCCTGTCATCGCCGCCGATCCCGGACGATAACCTCATGTCGCCGGAAAAGGTGGCGCTGGGTGAAAAACTGTTCTGGGATGGACGGCTTTCCGGCAATGGCTCCATGCCATGCTCTGCCTGTCACCAGCCCGATCTGGGCTGGGGCACGGGCGGTGCCGTCAGCTTTGGCTATCCCGGCACGCAACACTGGCGCAACAGCCAGACCATTCTGAATTCGGCTTATAACAGCAAGCTTTTCTGGGAAGGCAGCGCAACCTCGCTTGAATCGCAGGCCAAAGGCGCGGCCGGCGGTGCCGTGGCCGGCAACGGCGATGGCTCGATGATGGAAATGCGGCTGCGCTTTGTTCCAGAATATGTCCGCGATTTCAAAACGGTATTTGGCACAGACTGGCCGCATCTGGCGAATGCGTGGGATGCCATCGCGGCATATCAAAGAACCATCATTACAGATGCAACACAGGTGCCATTCGATCGGTTTCTAGCCGGTGACACTGCTGCGATGAGCGATGCCGCACAACGCGGAATGGATCTGTTCAATGGACGCGCGGGCTGTACTTCCTGCCACAACGGCGCGCTGGTGTCGGACCAGAGGTTCTACAACATCGGGGTTCCGGCAGCGGCAGAATTCCAAGAGGATCCGCTTTATCAGATCACCCTGCGCTGGGAGCTTTACCAGAAAGGCGTCCCCGAGGATGTCTACCGCGCAGGCGATGACGATCTGGGCCTTTACCATGTGACCAAGCGACCTGGCGACAAGGGCAAGTTCCGCACTCCGTCGTTGCGCGAATTGCGTTGGACAGATCCCTTCATGCACAATGGCAGCTTTGCAACGCTGCAAGACGTTGTCGCCTTCTACAATGCGGGTGGCGGTGAGGGGCAGACGGCAGGCTTGCAACCCCTGAACCTGAGCGACGCCGAACAGTCGGATCTGGTGGCCTTTCTCGAAGCACTCTCAATGGACGAGCCACCCTTGGCGGATCCGCCCGAATTGCCCGAAACCGCAACATGGTCGGAGTTTTCGAAATGACATCAGTCACAGAAAAAATAACCCGCAAAGCCCCGTGCGACAGCATCACGCGGCGCAATTTCCTGATCCTTGGCGGCGCCTCCGTCACGGTGCTGGCAACCTACGGAACCGGGTCTCAGGCCCAGGAACTTGTTTCCTCATCTTACGTCCGTACCGTCGTGGGCCGCGTCTCTGAACTTGAGCCGGGGGTGGCCACCAGCTTCACCTATCCCAATGACGACATCGAGAATGTCCTCGTCATGCTGGACGAAGAGGCCGGCGGCGGCGTCGGCGAGGCGCGCAACATCGTGGCCTTCAATACGATCTGCCCGCATCAGGGCGGCTACATGGGGGCCGAGGACTTCAAACGGCCGCACTCGGTTCTGGGGCCATGCCCGCTGCACCTGTCCACGTTCGATCTGACCAAACACGGCATGATCGTCTCGGGCCATGCGGTCGAAAGCCTGCCGCAGATCGTGCTCGAGATTGACGGTGACGACATAATCGCAACCGGGGTGATGGGGCTGTTCTACGGCTACAGCCAGAACCCGACCGGCGCGTGAGAGAGGAATAAGACATGACTGAGACAACCGTTCGAAACCGTGAATTCGTTCCTCTTCCTCCGCCGGATGCAGAGGTTCTGACAACCGCGTGCAGCTATTGCATCGTGGCCTGTTCCTACAAGGTCTATCGCTGGCCGGTTGGCAGGGAAGGCGGCACACAGGCCGACCAGAACGTGTTCGGCGTGGATTTTCCGACCTACGGCGCGCCGTGGATCGCGCGCAGCCAGCACAATGTCGGCATGCACGAAGGCAGGCCGCATCACTTTGTAATCATCGCCGATGCCGATGCCGAGGTGGTCAACCCCGGTGGCAATTACAGCGTGCGCGGCGGGACGCTGGCGCAAAAGCTCTACAATCCCGACACCCCCACCAGAGATCGCCTGAAATATCCGATGGTGCGGATCGGCGGCGTGCTGACCCCGGTCAGTTGGGATCTGGTGACGGATGTCATGGCTGACGTATCGAAATATGTGCTTTCGAAGTATGGCGAACATGCCTGGGGCATGAAGACCTTCTCCTACGAGTATTTCGAGAACACCTACTCTATTCGAAAGCTGGTGGATCGTGCGATCGGCACACCGGTGCACGCATGGCACGACAAGCCGATGCGGGGACCGGATGCGACGGGCCTTGACGATGCCGGGATCAACTCCTTCGCCGCAACCTACGAGGATTGGGGCAAATGCGACGTGGCTTTCCTGTCAGGGGTTGATCCCTACGAGACCAAGACCGTGCTGTTCACCGAATGGATGATGAACGGCGACAACCCGAACAAGCAGATGATCTTTGTGACCCCGCACCGAACCATGGGTGTCGAATACGGGATCAGGAATGGCGGTCTGTGGTTGCCGATCATCCCGGGCACAGACACGGCGCTGCATCTGGCTCTGGCCAAGATCATCATCGACAATGGATGGCAGGATCAGACCTTCATTGACACCTGGGTCAACAATCGGTGGGAACTTGAATCCGGCTATGGGCGGGGAACACGCAATACTGGCTGGCAATGGCGCACCACCTGGGGCCGCTGGCAGTCGGACTGGGAGGATTTTCAGAAGTTCATCGCCAACGAGCCCGCGGCCGAACTGGAAGAGGCCGCGCGCATTACAGGTCTTCCGGCCGAAGACATCATGCGCTGCGCCGAAATGATCGCCAAACCGCGCGAAGACGGATCGCGCCCCAAGACATCCTTCATGCTGGAAAAGGGCAATTACTGGTCCAACAACTACATGAACACGGCGTCTCTTTCGACGCTCGGTCTCATATGCGGCGCGGGCAACCGCCCCGGGCAGGTGATCAGCCGTGGCGGCGGGCACCAGCGTGGCGGCATGGGCGCCGGGCCGGGCAAGGGCTATCTGAGCCCCGAAAAGCACCCCGGACGCCGCAAGAAGCCACTGAACGTCGACCGTTGGGTGATGGATGGCAAGGTGCGCTTCATGTGGACGATGGGGGTCACCTGGTTTGCGGCTATGCTGGCCAGTCAGGAGCTTGCCAGCCGCGTGGCCGATCTGACAGTGCGCAACGACAATCAACCGCGCTCGGTGGACCGTGACCATCTGGTCGAGGTGTTCAAGGCGCGCGTGGACTCGGGCGGCATGGTGCTGGTCGACAGCAACATCTACCCCGTCGATCCGCTCAACACGCAATATGCCGACATCGTGCTGCCCGCGGCCGGTTGGGGCGAGGTGGATTTCGCGCGCTGCAACGCCGAACGCCGCCTGCGGCTTTACGCAAAGTTCAACGATGCCCCGGGCGAGGCCAAACCGGATTGGTGGGCCATCGCGCAATTCGCGCAGAAAATGGGCTTTGAAGGCTTTGACTGGTCCGAAAGCAACGATGTCTTCGAAGAAGCCGCGCGGTTCTCGCGCAATGGCGTGCTGAGCTACAACGTTCTGGTCAAGGAGGCCAAGAAAGAAGGCAAGAAGGGCCACGAGAAACTGCGCGAACTCGGTACGACGGGCATTCAGACTCCGATCCGGATGGTCAAGGGCAAGATGATCGGAACCGGACGCCTGCACGACCCCGAGAACGATTGGGGCGAGGTCGAGGGCGATACCAAAGACCAGAAATGGCTTTACGCCTTCGGGACCCACACCGGCAAGGCCAATATGCTCAAGACACCTTGGGAGAATGACAGCTGGTCGGATTTCTACGAAGCGATCAAACCGCGGGCCGAGAAAGGCGAGATTTGGATCACGAACGGACGCGTCAACGAGACTTGGCAGTCGGGGTTCGACGATCTTCGCAAGCCTTACCTGGCGAAACGCTGGCCCTGGCCGCATATCGTGATCCATCCCGATGATGCAGCGCCTCAAGGCATTGCATCAGGCGATCTTGTGGAGGGGTTCAACGACACCGTTTACGTGCAATCGGGCGAACCGATCGGGGTCAAGGACGGCGATCTGAGTTTTACCAAGCTGATGGAGCATGGTCATATCAAAACCACCACCGGGCAATTTGTGGCCGTCGCCATCGTCTCCGACGAAATCCGGTCTGGGGTCGCCAAAGCCGCATTCAACTACCCCGGTTCAATGGCCAACTCGGTGTGTCATGCGGTGCCTGACCCGGTGACTGGCAATTACCGCTACAAACTTGGACGGGGCGTTCTGCGCAAGGTTGGTGAAAGTGCCTACAAGAACAACTTTGCCGAGATGTCGCTGAAGCCGCGTCCGATTGCCTGATCACCCTTCGCCTCCGCCCGTCGAAAGAGGGGCGGAGGGCCACGAAAGAGTGAAAGTGCAAAGCCATGAAATTCGGGTACATCGTCACAGACGTGCGGGGCGCAGGAGACACTGCCCTAGGCAGAGCATACTTGTTTCGCGCGACGCTGCTCTACAAGTTCAACGCCAGCACTTAGGCCCGGTTGCGTATACGGCTGGTGCCGAACGGCGCGGGCAAAACCGTCGAGCTGAAGCGTATTTCGGGGTCGCCAGCCTCTATTTGGCGTCCGCCCACACGTCCCCTTTTGGAGCGCGAAGATCGACTGATGTGCCATATAGGACGATCCGGACTGCCAGACCCGATCACACCAGAAGGGTCAGGACGCCGTCTTGCGCCGAAACAGCCAGGCGCCTGTCGAGAGTGTGAACAAGGCGATCAGCGCCATTGGCCACGTGTGGCGGAAGATTACCTCGGGCGGAATATCTTTTAGGAACAATCCTTTGCACAGGATGATGAAATGCGTGATCGGGTTTGTCTCGGTCAGCCACTGCAACCAGTCCGGCATATTTTCGACAGGCGTGGCATAGCCAGACAACAGCACCGCTGGCGTCATGTAGATGAACAGGCCGATGACGGCCTGTTGCTGGGTCGAGGCGAGAGACGAGATGAACAGGCCGATGCCGATATTGGCCGCAAGATAGACCACCATGGCCAGATAGAGCGCAGGCAGCGAGCCTCGAAACGGAACGTCGAGGACAAGCCGGGCCAGTACCAACATCGCAGTGGCGCTGAGCAGCGCCACGAACAGCGCCGGCAGGGTCTTGCCCGCAAGAATTTCGGCCGGACGCAGCGGTGAAACCAGCAATTGTTCGAACGTGCCAAGCTCGCGTTCGCGCGCGATCGCCAGCGCCGACACCATGAATCCGACAATGGCGACCATCACTGCAAACAGAGCCGGAACCGCGAACCACAGCGGGTCGGCATTGGGGTTGAACCAGCTGCGCGACGTCACGATGGCAGGCGGTCGCGGACCGCTTTCGCCGACCAGTTCCGCGTCATAGGCCAGAACAATGCGGCTGGCGTAGCCCAGCAGGATTTGCGCGGTATTCGAGCGGCGGCCATCCAGCAGAATCTGAACTTGTGCCGGTTCGCCCGCCAGCACGCGACGTGAAAAATCCGGCGCGAACTGGAGCACCATCGACACGTCCTTGTCATCGATTGCCTTCGAGGCGTCTTTGATGGTTGTGAGGTAAATGATCCGGTCAAAGGTTGGCGCGCCCTCGAAACGGCTGATCAGCGCGCGCGCCTCGATGCCGGTATCGCGGTTCACAATGCCAATCGATGCATTGCTGACATCTTGAGTAATGGCGAAGGCGTAAATCAACAAAAGAAACGGTGGTGCGAACAGAACCACGATCCTTGTCTGCCGGTCACGCGCGCTGGCCAACAACTCCTTGAGGATCAGCGAAAGAATGCGCCGCCACATCGCCTAATCCAGCCTTGTGCGGGTGGACAACACCGTCAGAACGAAAAAGCCGACGGAAATTGCCAGCAGAGCGGCCAGATCAGGCAGTAGAACCGGCCAGATATCGCCGGTCAGAAACAGCGTTTGCAGGCTGGATACGTAATAATTTGCCGGAACCGCCCATGCGATCACCCGGAGCGGCCAGGGCATGCTGTCGACTTCGAACACGAAATTCGAGAAATAAAACGCCGGCAGGAAGGCCGACAGGATCGACGCCTGCGCGGCGACAAGCTGGTTGCGCGTCACCGTTGATATCAGCAGTCCCTGACCCAGCGCCGACAGCATGAACACCGCCGATACCACTGCCAACATCAGGAACGAGCCGCGAAACGGCACGCCGAAAACTGCGACGGCGACAGCAGTGGACAGGATCATCGAGCCCATGCCGAGCAGAAAATACGGCACGATCTTGCCCAGCAGAAGCTCGAACCGGCCGATCGGTGTGGCAAGCAGCGCCTCCATGGTGCCGCGTTCCCACTCGCGGGCGACAACCAACGCGGTCAGAAGTGCGCCGATCAGCGTCAGGATGATCGCCATCGACCCGGGGATCAGCGAGTAGCGGCTGGCCAGCTCCGGGTTGTACCAGAATTGCGGTTCGACGGTGATCGGCAACGGCAAGAGCGCGCGTGACCGGTTGAGAGATTCGGTCGCCAGCCAATTGGCCCACAGTAGCTCAAGATAGCCCTCGACCAGACGGGCTGTGTTGGGATCGCCACCATCGACGATCACTTGAATGGGTGCCGTTTCGCCACGATATATCTGGTCCGAGAAGTTGGCTGCCAGCACGACAATGCCACGAATATCACCTGCGATCAGTGCCGGCTCGAAGGCGCGGCGGTCGCGCGCAGTTTCGATCTCAAAGACCTGCGAGTTGTGCAGGGCTGCCGTAAAACTGCCGGTTTCGGGCGTCGGTTGCTCGACCACCAGCCCGATATTGTAGGATCGCGGATCGAGGCTGACGCCATAGCCGAACAGGAACAGCAGCAACAGCGGCAGAAACACGGCGACAAGCAGGTTCGAGGGATCGCGCATCACCTGCCTTGTTTCCTTGACGATCAGCCCGCGCATCCGGCGGGCGCGTTCGCCTGTCGGAGCCGCGCTCATGCTGCCACCTGTGCCGCGTCGTCGGCCTCGACCAGTGCCACGAAGGCATCTTCGAGCGTCGGTTCGGGCAGGCCCTGCGACACCACCCCCGCCTTCAGCGCGTCCGGCGTATCCAGCGCGATCATCCGGCTGCGATAGATCAGCGCAATGCGGTCGCAGTATTCGGCTTCATCAAGGAAATGTGTCGTGACCATGATGGTCACGCCGGTTCCGACCATTGCGTTGATATGGGACCAGAATTCGCGCCGCGTGCGCGGATCGACGCCGGATGTCGGCTCATCCAGGAACAACACATCTGGTTCGTGCATCACCGCGCAGGCCAGGGCCAGGCGCTGGCGAAATCCAAGCGGCAGCGCGTGCGCGTCGCTGCCAAGATAAGGGCCAAGCGCGAATGCTTCGGTCATCCGGTCGATCACGCCCCGCCGCCGTGCGCCGCCAAGCCCGTAGACACCCGCAAAGAAGTTCAGGTTCTGGCGGACGCTGAGATCGCCATAAAGCGAGAATTTCTGCGCCATGTAGCCCAGACGTGCACGCGCCTTGCCCGGCGCGCGCGCCAGATCAAGCCCGGCCACACGCGCATTGCCTGATGAGGGCTTCAACAACCCGTTCAGCATCTTGAACGTGGTCGATTTTCCGGCACCATTGGGGCCGATCAGCCCGAAGATCTCGCCGCGCCGGACCCTGAAACTGATGTCATCGGCCGCCGTGAAGCTGCCGAAATGCCGGGTCAGGTTTTCGGCGACGACGACATCCTCGCGCTGGTCCGGATCCTTTGCGGGCATGTCAGCAAAAGGCGAGCGTTGCTTGGGGCCGCCACCGAGCAGATCCATGAACGCATCCTCGAACCGCGGTGCGGCGGCGTTTATCTTTGCGGTGATGCCCGCCTTGATCTGGTCCGGTGTGGGCGCGGCGGCGCCCGCGCGGGTCACCAGACGGAGGCTCTGGCCCTGAATAGTACCGTCGATGATATCGGGCAGGGCCAGCGCCCGGGTCAGCACCTGACGGCGGTCGCCGCTGACATCGCGCACGATAAAGCTGCGCCCTTCGGCCCGCAATGTCAGGTCATGCGGCGGTCCCTGATAGAGAATTCGTCCTTCGCTGAGCAGGATCACTTCGCCGCAGCGTTCGGCCTCGTCGAGATAGGCCGTGCTCCAGACCACGCCGATGCCCTGATCGACCAGTTCGTAGACCATGCGCCACAATTCGCGGCGCGAGATCGGATCGACGCCGACGCTCGGTTCGTCCAGCAGCAGCAATTCGGGCGTGGCGATCAGGGCGCAGGCGAGGCCGAGTTTTTGCTTCATGCCGCCTGACAGCTTGCCCGCCAGCCGTGTTGTGAAGGGACCGAGCCCGGTAAATGTCAAAAGCCGTTCGAAGGTGCGCGCGCGCTCTGACCCCGCGACGGCGCGCAGATCGGCGTAGAGGTTCAGATTTTCCAGCACCGTCAGATCTTCGTAAAGACCAAACCTCTGCGGCATGTAGGCCAATCTGCGATGTAGTTCCGGCCCGGCCCGAACGGGATCGAGGCCGCAGACCTCCAGATTGCCGCTATCTGCTTTGAGAAGTCCTGCGACCAGCCGCAGCAGGGTCGTTTTGCCCGCCCCGTCGGGGCCGACAAGCCCTGTCACGCGACCGGCCTCGATCGCGGTGCTGATCGCATCCAGCGCTGGCGGAAGCCTCGCCACAAAGCCCTTGGTTATGGTTTCAGCGCGCACCAGCGGCGGCATGGCCTAACGCCCCTCGTCCGGTGTCAGGACCACGGTAACTGGCATGCCTTGGCGCAGACCCTGATCCGGCGTTTCAACAATCACCCGCAAGCGGTAGACAAGACTGGTGCGCAATTCCTCCGTTTCGACCGATTTGGGGGTGAATTCCGCCACTGGCGAGATGAATCCGATCTGCCCGGGATAGCGCCCGCCGGAATCGGTGCGTATTTCGGCGATCATGCCGGGGGCGATCCGGCCAAGGTCGGGCTCATTGACATAGGTGCGCACCCAGACCGGCGAGGTCAGCGCCAGGGTCTGGATCGGCTCTCCGGCGGCGACGATGCTGCCCGGCTCGCGCACCCGGGTTAGAATCACACCGTCGCTCGGCGCACGAAGCTCTGCGTCGGCAACACGTCTTTCCGCAATGTTCAGCGTGGCACGGTCGGCGGAAAGCGCGGCGCGCGCCTGTGTTATGTCGCCAGACCGGGGACCTTCCAGTGCAAGCGCCAACGTCGCCTCGACCTGGCGCAATGCGGCCGCTGCTTCGTCGAAACCCGCCTGCGCGGCTTCATGCGCCTGATGTGACGCAATATCGCGTTGGGCCAGAGCCGCCTGCCGGTCGCGGATGGTCCGGGCCAGCACCAGCGCCGCTTCTGCCTGCGCGACACCGGCTTGTGCCAGTTCGACATCTTCCGCGCGGCTGCCCTCTTCAAGCATTGACAAAACGGCGGCGCTGGCCTCGACCTTTGCGCGGGCCAAAGTCAGTTGGTCGGAATAATCCGCCTTCTCAAGAGTGCCGAGGATATCGCCTGCCGCGACCCGATCACCTTCCTCGACGGCAATCGTCTCGATCTTTCCGGAGACCCGAAACGCAAGTATGACCTGGCGCACGTCGACGTTGCCATGCAGACTCAACTCGCTCTGCGGCACCCGCTGGGCCCGGTATTCGGTCCAGCTCCAGTAGCCCGCTCCTGTCAGCCCCGCCACAAGAGCAAGCCCGAGCCCCCAATGTCTCGCAGAGCTCATGCCCAACGCCCCTCGTCTTCAGTGTGTTGCTTGGGCGCAAGAAGGCCGTTTAACTCTATCACCACCAGGTCGGCGACGATGGCGTCGACATCGGCGTCTGCTGCTACAAAAACTGCGTAATGCACGGCCCGCTCAACCATGCCGATGATCACCCAGGCGGTCAGGTCCGGATCAATCGAGCGGGTGATACCCCGGCGTTCGGTTTCGCGATAGTAAAGCGCAAGCGCATCGACCGCCTTGGCGTAGTTGGCCGCCAGCACGGCGCGTTCCGCCCTGGGAAGCGCTGTGGCCTCTTGCAGGACCAGTGCCGTTATCTCTGGATGGGCACGGCAGTACACAAGGATGGTCCGCCAGATCTGGCATATCTGATGTCTCATGGCGTCGGCATCTTTAAGCCCGGATGCAGGGTTTTGGCCGAGCGTTTCAACGAGCAGTTCCTCGAAGAACATTTCGACGAGCGCGACAAATACGGCTTCCTTGCTTTTAAAGTACAGATAGAATGTTCCCTGGGCGACGTCCGCACGCGTTACGACGTCTGAGACCCGTGCCGCTGTGTACCCTTTCTCAGAAAACACCTCTGCCGCAGCGACCAGGAGGCGCTGTCTGACGGGTTTCTTTTTGTTGGTCTTGGGCATGTTGTAAATCAAACTGAATGATACGTCAGTCATATCAGGAACCGCTCTACCGGACAAGTGGTTCCTGCATTGCGAAGTCCGGCGACAGCGGAACACGGGCCAGCTTGGGACTTCAGAGCAAGTCAATCCACCGTCCCGTAGTGCGAATGCGCAAGTGTTGCTTATGGAAAGGCAACTTGAAGACGCGCGCAAGCAGACGGACAGCGCACTTGACGGTCGTCTGACTGGACCTGTCACGGAATTGTTCCGCTCCTTTGACTTGGTAATTTGCCACAAAGGAGAACAACAATGGCATCGAGATCCACACCCGAATTCCGCGCTGAAGCGGTTCGCATCGCACTGACCAGCGG
>Ga0316205_10001246_pt1 | contig 34536 bp, 35 predicted proteins | sample 3monthpyrite_MG_FD_204941 | JGI IMG/M metagenome (GOLD analysis project Ga0316205, IMG submission 204941) | Microbial mat bacterial communities from mineral coupon in-situ incubated in ocean water Damariscotta River, Maine, United States -... | ecosystem: Environmental > Aquatic > Marine >...
GTGCCGCAGCACTTGCGCTCTTGGAAAGCGCCCCGGTGGCGGCGCGTTAAGCGCTGCGCTTGGCTCGCCCGCCCCGTGCGCACCGCGGCTTTTGCGCCGTGAAAAGAGGCGCTTTCCAAAAGCGGCGCGCTAAATCGGGGCGCAGGCAGCTTGTAGCCAGATCAGCGTTTCTGCGCGCACATTCGGGCCGACCTTTTCCAGCACGTCAGCGTGATAGCTGTTGAGCCAGCGCCGCTCGGCTTTAAAGAGGCGTGTCGGGTCTATCAGGCGGGTATCTATCGGAACCCAGGTGAGGGTTTCAAAACTGCGCATGTCAAGTTCTCCTCCTACAGGGGTAGCCGCGTTGACGATGATCAGGTTTTCGATGCGAATCCCCCAATCCCCTTCGCGATAGTATCCGGGCTCGTTTGAGAGGATCATTCCGGTTTGCAGCGGCACATCACCGGCGCGGGAGATGCGGGCAGGGCCTTCATGCACGCCAAGATAGGCACCAACCCCGTGGCCAGTGCCGTGTTTGTAATCCAGCCCCTCGGCCCAAAGCGGGGCACGGGCGAGGGTATCTATATGGCTGCCAGCAATCCCGTCAGGGAAGCGCAACATGCTCAGCGCCAACATCCCCTTAAGGACAAGCGTAAAGCAGCGGATCATTTCTTCATCAGGGCTGCCGACTATCACGGTGCGGGTGATGTCGGTAGTGCCGTCAAGATACTGGCCACCACTATCGACCAGCAACAGCGTGTTTTCCTCGATCACACGATTGGAGCCTTCGTCGACGCGATAATGGACGATGGCCCCATTGGGGCCGGAGCCGCAGATGGTATCAAATGATATATCTGTGAGCGCGTTGGTATTGCGCCGAAACGCTTCGAGCTCGGTGACAATATCAATTTCACTGCGGCCCGAAATGCCTTTGTCGACCCACGCGAGGAACTCGCACATGGCGGCCGCATCACGCAGGTGCGCTTGTCGCGCGCCCGCAAGCTCGGCCTCGTTTTTGCAGGCTTTGGGCAGAATGCAAGGGTCGGAAAACCAGACAGGATTTTTGAGCTGCTGCGAGACCCAGATCGGCGCTGCGCTGCGATCCACACCGACAGGGCCTTCAAGCGCTTTGAGGGCGGTTTCGAAAGATTCTGGCGCGAGGATATTGATATCGGGGCCAAGGTGGCCGGCCAGCTCGGGGCCGGATTTGGCCGGATTGGTAACAAGGGTGACCCGCGCATCTGCATGCAGAATGGCAAAAGCAAGCGCGACAGGTGTGTGAGCAATATCGGACCCGCGAATATTGAGCAGCCACGCTATAGAATCCGGCAGAGTTAGGACAGTAGCGGAAAGACCCACTTCGACAAGCTCGGCGGCGAGCGCCGCGCGCTTTTCAGCGCTTGGTTTGCCGGCGAATTCAAGTGGATGCGGGCGCATTTTGCCCTTCGGTGCGGGGGGGCGATCGCGCCAGACAGTGTCAACAATATTGGCGCTTTGGCAAAGGCTAATCCCGGCAGGGGTTAACGCTTGCTCGAGCTTGGTGATTTCATCATAGCTATGCAGCATTGGATCATAGCCGACGACACCGGACTCGAGATGTCTGATCAGCCAATCCGAAAGCCTGTCATCGGGCAGGGATTGCGGTGTAAATATTGCGGTGTCGATTTGGGTTCGGGCTTGCAGCGTATAGCGGCCATCGACAAAAACACCGGCGATATCGGGCAGCACCGCGCAATGGCCGTCTGAGCCGGTAAAGCCGGTGAGCCACGCGAGGCGTTCGTCGCAGGCCGCGACATTTTCTCCACGGTGTGCGTCTGCGCGCGGAATGAGAAAGCCATCAAGCCCGGCCGCAGCCAGCGCGGTGCGCAGGGCCTTAAGGCGCGGCCCGCCGGTTTCGGGGCTGCTTGGGGTGGTGAATTCCTGATACATTGAAACATTCCTCACAGTTCGGTCAGCCCGTGTTATTTGCACCGGTGACAGGCAATCGATAGAGTGCCGTAACGCACAGAAAATGCAATGGCAAAACCAAGGAGATGCCTGATGATACGCATGTTGGCCGCAGTCTTTTTTATCCTTGCGCTGATACGCGCGTATTTTGATTGGCAGGCGGCATCGCTAAGCGGGGTGGCAATCGAATTCCAGCCGATCGGGCAGGTATGGTTTGATTTTGATCGCGACAGCCTGCTTGGTTTGCAGCCCGGAATCGAGCGCTATCTTTCACCGGTAATCTGGGAAAATGCGGTTGGGCCGATGATGCTTTGGCCGCTGGCACCGGCGCTGTTTTATACCGGTTTGTTTTTTGCCGCGATAGCGATCTGGCGGGCATTTCAAAGCCGGAATTAGGGCTTGTCTTCGAAGATATTGTGGTCGATCTGCATGAGTTCAACCGGCGCGCCGTTGTCCTCGATAAAGGCGACCACCAATCCCGGAGAAGGGCTGTTCGGTTCGATAATCACGTTTTTGCCTTTGAGCTCGGCGGCGAGATCATCGACCTCAAAAGCCAGATGTGGCAGGGTTTTTACGATTTCCGGGTAGGGCGCGTCTGGTTCAAAGCGCATCCACTCGATGTTATAAGGGCTATCCTCGTAGCCACTGACATACATTTTCAGATGCGCGAGGTGGCGCTCGTTTTTCAACGGCTCATCGGTCGGAATGCCCATATGATGGAACTTGCGCATTAGCCTGCTTTAGTCAAGCGCGCGCGCTTGCGGGCATCTTTTTCAAACAGGTTGGCGAGCTGTTCTGTCATCGCACCGGCCAGTTGCTCGACATCGGTAATGGTGACAGCGCGGCTGTAATAGCGCGTAACATCATGGCCAATGCCGATGGCGATCAGCTCCACGGCTTTGCGGGTTTCCACCATGTCGATCACGTCGCGCAGGTGCTTCTCCAAGTAGGAGGCGGGGTTGACCGAGAGGGTGGAATCATCCACCGGCGCGCCGTCGGAAATTACCATCAAAATCCGTCGTGCTTCAGGGCGTTTCAGCATCCGGCGATAGGCCCATTCCAGCGCCTCGCCGTCGATATTTTCCTTCAGCAGGCCCTCTTTCATCATTAGGCCAAGGTTGGTATGGCTGCGGCGCCACGGGGCATCTGCGCCTTTATAGATGATGTGGCGGAGATCATTCAGGCGGCCCGGCAGGACGGGGCGCTCGGCCTTGAGCCAGGCTTCGCGGCTTTGGCCGCCCTTCCAGGCGCGGGTGGTAAAGCCGAGGATTTCAACCTTGACCTGACAGCGCTCCAGCGTGCGGGCCAGCACATCGGCGCAAATGGCGGCAATAGAAATCGGGCGGCCGCGCATCGAGCCGGAATTGTCGATCAGCAGCGTAACCACAGTATCCTTGAACTCGATGTCGCTCTCTTGCTTGAAGCTGAGCGGCGTCGTCGGGTTGGCGACAACCCGCGCTAGGCGGGCGGCATCAAGCACACCTTCCTCTAGGTCAAAATTCCAGCTGCGGTTTTGCTGGGCCTGCAAGCGGCGCTGCAAGCGGTTGGCGAGGCGGCCAACGGCTGATTTAAACGGGGCAAGCTGCTGGTCAAGATAGGCGCGCAGGCGCTCTAGCTCGGCAGGCTCGGCCAGCTCTTCTGCCCTGATTTCTTCGTCAAACTCGGTGCTGAAAGCCCGGTAAAGCGGGTCGGCATCCGAGTGCGGGGCGGGGGCTGGTGGCTCATCAGGCGGGTCGCCATCCTCGATCTCGGTCTCGTCGGCCATTTGGGCGTTTGGGTCATCTTGCGCGGCAATTTCGGACTGCATCTGCTGCTCGTCATCGTCCTGATCTTCTGGGGGCTGCTGGTCTTGGTCTTCCGAGCCTTCGTCGTCGGCACCTTCTTGATCCTGCTCGTTTTCGCCGTCTTCCTCAGCCTCGTCTTCCTGATTTTCGTCCTCTTGGTCGGGGTCGTCGCCCAGCTGGTCGCCATAGCCAAGATCAGAGATCACTTGCCGGGCGAGGCGGGCAAAGCTGGCTTGGTCACTAAGGTTTTCCAAAGCGTCTTGCAGGGTTTCCCCCGCCTGGCCCTCAAGCACATCGCGGCGTAGATCAAGCGCATGTTGCGCGGCTTTGGGCAAGGCTTTGCCGGTGGCAAGCTCGCGCAGCAGGTAGCCAGCGGTGGTGGCGAGCGGGGCTTGGCCCGCCTCGGTGAGTTTGTCAAACCCTTGCGCCAAAGCCTCGGATTCGATTTTCGCGCCGATGTTTTTAGCGGTGCCGGGCAGGGCGCGGGCGCCAAGGGCTTCGCAACGGGCGGTTTCAAGCGCTTCAAACACGGCCGACGCCACCTCGCCTTGCGGGGCGTATTTGCCGTGGGTGGCATCATTGTGAAACCGCAACCGCATCGCCATGGCATCTGCCGTGCCGCGCGCCATCAGAATTTCCTGCGTGGTCATCCGGCGGGTGACCTGCGGCAAGCGCATGCTATCGCCGGACACGCCAGCGGGGTCCACCGTGTAAGACACGTTCAACTCCGGCGCATTGGCCAGCGTTTTGGTAGCCTCGGCAAGGGCTTTTTTGAAGGGGTCGGCGGGGTTGTCGTTTTTAGTCATTGATCGTCTCGAAATATTTAACACATGTTTGCTTGTCTGAGATGAAAATCGGATTGTCGCGAATTGTGTCAGGAAAATGCAAGTTTCCATAAGTGTTCATATAGATCTGACCCATTTCGAGTGAACTATCATAAGGTGGTAGATTCACACTGGTGAAAACATTATGAGCAGAAACATTCCACGCAAAAGCAAATGTAGTTGCGTTTTCAGGACTAATAGGTTGGCCCGGAAAGCTGAGGTAAAGTGAATAAAGAACGTAAGCAGATCCATAAAAGCTTTTACATCTTTGATGTAGGTAGTCTGATTGGATTGCTAAGTCTTCTTCGACAATCGGAGATTGGAATGCGCCAGCTGCGTACGCTTCTGCGGGGGTCGATAGCGGCCCTGATTCTGAAGCGTGAGCGTCCAAAAACTCTGATAGGGCGGCGGGCATATTTTCCGCGATAGCCGATTGTATTCCCAGCAGAGGAATCGCTAACAAGAGCAATTTCATACGATGAGAATAGAACCGATTCATCCCAAGCTCACACTCACAGCGCTTTCCGGCAGTTCTTCGTCAAAGCAGCGTTGGTAGAATTCGGCGACGGTTTGCCGCTCAAGCTCGTCGCATTTGTTGAGGAAGGTCAGGCGGAAGGCGAAGCCGACGTCTTTGAAAATTTCGGCGTTTTGGGCCCAGTTGATCACGGTGCGCGGTGACATCACGGTCGAAATATCGCCGTTCATAAACGCGGTGCGGGTGAGGTCGGCCACGGTGACCATATGGGCGATGATTTTGCGGCCTTTGTCGGTGTTGTAATGCGGGGCTTTGCCGAGCACGATGGCGGCTTCGGCGTCATGGCTCAGGTAGTTGAGCGTGGCAACCAGCGACCAGCGATCCATCTGGGCTTGGTTGATTTGCTGCACACCATGATAAAGGCCGGTGGTATCGCCGAGGCCAACGGTATTGGCGGTGGCAAACAGGCGGAAGGAGGGGTGCGGGGTGATGATTTCGTTTTGGTCGAGCAAGGTGAGCTTGCCGTCGGTTTCCAGAATGCGCTGGATCACGAACATCACATCAGGGCGGCCGGCGTCATATTCGTCAAACACAATCGCGGCGGGGTTGCGCAGGGCCCAAGGCAGGATGCCTTCCTGAAATTCGGTGATTTGCACACCGTCGCGCAGCTTAATTGCGTCTTTGCCGATCAGGTCGATCCGGCTGATATGGCTATCAAGGTTAACCCGCACGGTTGGCCAGTTGAGCCGCGCGGCGACCTGTTCGATATGGGTCGATTTACCGGTGCCGTGATAGCCTTGAATCATCACGCGGCGATTGTTGCGAAAACCCGCCAGAATGGCCAGCGTGGTTTCGGGATCAAATTTATAGGTCGTATCAATTTCCGGCACGCGGTCGGTGCGATCCTCAAAGGCTTTGATGGTCATCTCGGTTTCGAAACCAAACAGATCTTCCACGCTGAGGGTTTCGGTGGGTTTTTCAAAGGCTGACATGGGGGACTCCGCATTTTTGTTGGCGCGCGCCAAAGTGTGTGCTTTGCTTTTACCTGATCAGGCCACGGGTGCAAGGGGGAGCTACCAAATGGCGCGGGCCAGGCGCAAAACGGGCCCTTAAGGGGGCGCTGATATCAGGGCCGAAAAAGCCGGCTGGCCTTGATCTGTTCCCACGCCCATACAACTTCGGTGAGCCGGTCCTCGTCATCACGGCGGCCGCCGTTTAGATCAGGGTGCAGGTCTTTCACCAGCGCTTTATAGACCTTGCGGATTTCCGTTTTGGTCAGGCTGTCGCCCGCATCAAGAATTGCGAGCGCTTTGGTTTCGGTCGGGGGGAGGCGGCGCGTGGTTTTGCCGGTGCCGGAAGCCGGGTTTTTGGTCGCGTTTTCGCCGAGCACTTCGGTCGGGTCATCAAAGCCAAAGCGCTGCCATGCGGCGGCTTCGGGGTCGCTCACCGCATCGCCAAAAGGCTGGGTCGGGCGCTCCCATGTATTTGATTCCGCTGCGGCCTGTTCGGGGGTGAGCGTAGCGCGCCCCTCAAAGAAGTTCCATTGTTTGTTATGCTCGCGGATATGGTCAAGGCAAAACCAGATGAATTCGTCCAGCGTGTCTGCTGATTTAGGCGCACGGTATTTGCCGGGCATTTCGCACCCTTCCTTTTGGCACACCCGTGACGAGGTTTCTACAGCGCCAGACATGCCACGCCGCTTTGAGCGCCGCTTTTTATCTGATGCTGCGGAGATGTCAAAATCGAAAGACAGGGGTTTGCGCGCCATCGAGATTCCTTTTTACCCTTTTCCAACTGCGGTCCACAGCATAGACAAGTTAGACAGAAACCCAAGCCCTAAATTTGGAGCCTACCATGACATATGCTGAACGAATGCGTGAAAAACTGACAGTGGCGTTTAGCCCTGTTGAACTAGAGATTATTGACGAGAGCGAAGATCACCGCGGGCATGGTGGCTATCGCGAGGGTGGCGAAACCCATTTCAAGATCATCATAAGAGCCGAGGCTTTTGCTGGTATGAACCGCGTGGCACAACAGCGCGCTGTTATGGCGACGGTAAAAGAAGAGCTCGACGAACGCGTGCACGCGCTGGCACTGGTAGTATCGGCTGCCTAGTTTTTCTCGGCGGGGCCAAGGGCGGGTGCGTCTGATTCTTCTTCCGGTTCGCCGAAGGGCGAGAATATCCGGGTCGGTTCCTCGCCATTTGTGCGGGCGGAATCGACAAAGGTCTGCGGGCTCGGGATCGGTTCCGGAAAGGGCATAGGAGGTGGCGCGGGTGCGGGTGCGGGCGGGGTCTCTACCATGGTTTGGGATTTGCGCGTCCGCAGCTTTTCAAGCTTTTGATCGAGTGGCATCTCTTCCAGGCCAATTTTACGGCGAAACACAAGATAACGCAAAGTAACCGGTTTTTCTTTGCCCATCAGCCCGGTTTTTTCTTCGCAGAGAAAGGTTTCCTGCCCGGAAAACTCCCAGTTTTCCTTGGCTTGAGTGTTTAACACCTCGCTTAGCGCATAGGCCATCCGTTCTGGAACGGTTTTGCGTCCCTTGGCTTTTTTGGCAGGGGCTGGCACGGGAAGGAGTTTGTATTCAAACATATCGGTTTTTCTCTTGTCAGGCTTGGCGGCACGCGTGGTGCGGGGGGCTGAAATGGATTCTTGATTATCTATTGCGGATAGAATTGTTCATATAAAAACCATTCTCTTTCTTTCAAATATGCAACCAGATCCGGACTAATATTCTCTGGCTGAAATGCAGCGCCAAATTTGCTTGTATTTATGCGTTCCGAATTCTGCAGATAGAACTTTACCTGTTCTCTTGGCTTAAAAAAAGACCCAACTTTGGAATCGAGAAGTTTTTCGAGATCCTGATTTAAGGTCTCGGTTTTTATTACGTGATCGTGAATCTTGTGGCGGTTGTAAATTTTGAGGAGCGATTGGCGACTGCGCGCGCGCCTGAGCTTCACAACCGGGGCGACAAAAGACAGCCGGAGGAACCGAAAGGAAAGCAGACCAAAAAGTGTGTGCGGACTGCGCTGATACCCTATGCCGAAGTATCGCGATGAATCAGGTGACAGCATGAAATCCAGCCATTTTTCAAAAGCAAGCGTGGAATCGGGTTGGTAATAGCTGCTTAGCCCGTGCTCGGCAAAGCGATCGGCAAGCCCGCCGCGGCCTTCTAACCCGTATTGATACAGCGAAATATAAAGCTGAAGCGGCTCGCGCACAGATATGAAATAAAGCGCATTGCGGGACACGCGTTTAACCGGACAATGCTTGCACAAGGTTATTTCAGAAACGAGTAGATTGTTTTGCAAAAAACGCGAGACATAAGTGCTGCCGGTTTTTTGCACGTCAAGATAGACGATTTTTCCGAAGTCGTGCATTGGGGCGGTTCTGTTTTTCCAGAGGGGCAGTGGCGGGTTAAAGCTGGCCGAGCAAGTGCTCTGCAATCTCGATTGCTTTGGCTTGGGCGTCTTCTACCCGTTCAAGATTGACGTGAATAACCAGATTGGAGCTTGTCATCAATGAAAGCTGGTTGCGCTTTGGTGACCATACAGCGACGCTGCCGAGGCCGGTTACGTCTTCCGCATCATTATAAGTGCCGGTCACGCGGGGCCATGCCTGTGGCCCGGGGGCCTGTGCAAATATGGTCATCAATTTTGCGCCGTCAGGGCTGAGGCCCGCAGCCATACGCGCGGCGTCTTGTCTGTGCGGGCCACCCCATACATATGTGCAGGTCGGAAAAGACTTCTCTTCGCACGCCGAGAATTTCAGTTGCTCCGTATCAGCAAACACAAACGTGCTGCGCAAATAGTCTTCCGTGATTAGGCCGCCGTAATCCTGCGCCAATGCAAGCCGGGGAAACAGGAGAAACAAAGCCAGAGCCGACAGTTTTAAATTGCGCATTTGAACCTCAGAAAATTTGAAAGCTATGGTGCAGGGTAACACCATAGCTTTTAATTATACAAAGGATTATGGGCGTGTTAGCCCAGTTTTTTTCGGATGATTTCGTTTACGGCTTTCGGGTTGGCTTTCCCGCCTGTGGCTTTCATGACCTGCCCGACAAACCACCCTGCCATGCTTGGTTTTTCTTTTGCCGCTGCAACTTTGTCGGGGTTGTCTGCCATAACTTTGTCCACCGCCGCTTCAATCGCGCCGGTGTCTGTTACCTGTTTCATGCCGCGGGTTTCGACAATCTCGGCCGGGTCACCGCCCTCGTTCCAAACGATCTCAAACAGCTCTTTGGCGATCTTGCCGGAAATGTCTCCCTTGGCGATCAGGTCAATAATGCTCCCGAGCTGGTTGGCGGAAATTGGTGAATCGCCGATCACGTGCCCCTCTTTGTTGAGGCGGCCGAATAGCTCGTTGATCACCCAGTTTGCCGCCTGTTTGCCGTCACGGCCTGCGGCCACGGCTTCAAAATAATGCGCGTTGTCTACATCAGCCGTGAGCACGCCCGCGTCATATTCGGTCATCCCGAATTCCCGCACAAAGCGGGCTTTTTTCTCGTCGGGCAGCTCAGGCAGTGTGGCGGCGATACCATCGATCCAGGATTGCTCGATTTCCAGCGGGAGAAGATCAGGGCAGGGGAAATAACGGTAGTCATGCGCTTCTTCTTTGCTGCGCATCGAACGGGTTTCACCCTTTACCGGGTCAAACAGCCGCGTTTCCTGATCAATACTGCCACCATCCTCAAGTATGGCGATCTGGCGCTTGGCTTCAACGTCAATTGCCTGTTGGATGAAGCGCATCGAGTTCATGTTTTTGATCTCGCACCGGGTGCCAAGCACGCCAAAGTCTCCGGTCTCGCGGAAGCGCTCGTAGTCGCCCGGTTTGCAAACCGATACGTTCACATCAGCGCGCATCGAGCCTTCCTGCATGTTGCCATCACAAGTGCCAAGATAGCGCACAATCTGGCGCAGTTTGCGCACATATTCGGCGGCTTCTTCGGGCCCGCGAATATCGGGACGGCTCACAATCTCCATCAGCGCCACACCGGTGCGGTTCAGGTCCACAAAGCTCATTTCCGGGTCCATGTCATGCACCGATTTGCCGGCGTCTTGCTCAATATGAATCCGCTCGACACGCACCTTGCGGGCCACCCCCGGTTCCATATCCACAAGAATTTCGCCTTCCCCAACAATCGGATGATAAAGCTGGCTGATCTGATAGCCCTGCGGCAGATCAGGGTAGAAGTAGTTTTTGCGATCAAAGCGCGAGTAATGGTTGATTTGAGCCTTGAGGCCAAGGCCGGTGCGCACAGCTTGTTCAACGCAATACTCATTTATCACCGGCAGCATACCGGGCATCGCCGCATCCACAAAGGCCACGTTTGAATTTGGTTCAGCGCCAAATTTGGTGCTCGCGCCCGAAAACAATTTGGCGTTGGAAGATATCTGGGCATGCACTTCGAGCCCGATTACCAGCTCCCAGTCATCTTTTGCGCCGGCGATTACTTTGGCTTTTGGTTCGGTATAGGCGAGTTCGGTCATGTTTGTTTTCCGCTGTTTTGGCTTGCTGCCCTTTTAGGCAAAGCACGGGCAGGGGGCAAGGGGCGGTAGAAACGGTTTTTTCATACATCAGCGCTAGAACAGGGCAAGACCAATTGTCGCGGGGAAAAAGGGATTTGAAAAAAATGGTAACGCGGCTGGGAAAGGCATTATTGATAAACATACCCGCAGCCGGCCTTGCCGTGTTTTTGGCCTACGGAATAGAATATGCACTAAATGCACCGATTTCGGCGGCTGGCCTCTTAAGCAGCGCTTTGGTGCCGATATTTATCGGTATGCCGGTTATCTTTTTTATCGAGGGCCAGAGCATCAAGCTAAAAAACGCGATTATGACGCTGGATTTGATGCGGGAGGAAGCCGAAGAGCGCGCGAAACGGGATTCGATGACCGGGCTCTACAATCACCAGCATTTTATGGAAAAGATTAAAAGAAACGAACGGCGTGATGATGGCTCGCTGATCATTCTTGATATCGACCATTTCAAAAAGATTAATGATAGTTTTGGCCATCAACAGGGCGACGAGGCATTGATCCGGGTAGTTGAGGCGGTTCGAAAATCTGTCCGGTCGCATGATGTGGTAGGCCGGATTGGCGGCGAGGAATTTGCGGTGTTTTTGCTGGATGCAAGCCGAAAAGAGGCCAAAAGGGTTGCTGCCCGAATCCGAAAATCGGTTGAAAACATAGATTTCACGCCGGAAAAGGGTGTGAAGGCCCCGCTGACTGTGAGTGTGGGAGTGGCGATGAAAAACGAAGTTGAAAACGTGACGAGTGCGATGAAGCTGGCTGACATGCGCATGTATCGCGCCAAAGAAAACGGGCGCAACCGTGTGGTCGACTCCGGCCATGAGGCCGAAGTGGTGAATTTGGTGAAAGGTGGCTAAATTGGAGCGCCTTTGGGCCGGGGCACTTAGCCCAAAATCCTGCTGGCAATCTCGCGGGTGTTTTTAGACAGGGTTTCCACCGCCAAAACCCGCGTCAGCGCCGCCTGCATCTGTGCTTGACGGGCCGGGCTATACTGGCGCCAGCTTTCAAATGCGGTGGTCATCCGCGCGGTGATTTGAGGATTAACCGGGTCAAGCTTGATCAGCCAATCCGCCACCAGATCATAGCCTGCGCCGCTTGGATCATGGAAGCCAGCGATATTCCCCATAGCGAATCCCCCCAAAAGGGCGCGAAAACGGTTGGGATTTTTCCAGTTGAAATCGGGATGATCGGCAAGGGCGCGAATGGCGGCCACAGCCTTGTCAGGGGCCGTGCGCGTGGCTTGCACACCAAACCATTTATCAAGCACCAATGGCTCATGCTTCCATTGCGCATAAAATTGCTGCAAGGCCGCATCAGCCTTGCCCGCAGCCACAAGCTGGCCTAGAGCGGGTAGCATTTCTGTCATGTTTTCCGCAGCATCATACTGTGCTTGCGCGGTTTCGGCGTTGTCTTCCAGAGCCGAGAGGAGAGAAAGCACACGGGTGCGAAGGGCGCGCTTGCCGGCGGCTTCTGCGTCGGGTGAATAAGGGCCAGAGGTGGCCAGCGCGGCATAAATGTCTGGCAGGTCATCCTGCATTTTTTCTGCTATGGCAAGGTTAAGGACTTCGCGCGCATGGTGGATCGCAACCGGATCAGGTATCCCGCCGAGATCTTCGATTTTACGTGCCACTTCGGCTGAGCCGGGAATGCTCGACGCTATCGCGCGAAAGGCGGGCGCAAGGCTGGAATCGCCAATGGTTTTGGCCATCGCTGTCAGAAACGCACGCTCGACATGGGCCGGATTTTGCGGCAGCTCTGCCAATATATTCAGCGCGTAATCGCGGCCTGCCTGCCAACGGTTAAACGGATCGGTGTCATGCGCCAAGAGATAGGCGCGCAAGCTGTTTTCGAGCTTTTGCTCCAGCACCACAGGGGCCGAAAACCCACGCAGAACCGACGCGATCGGGGGCATGTGCAGGCCGCTAAACTCAAAACTCTGTTCTAGTTTTGTCAGCTCCAGCACCCGTGTTGGCGCGGCCTCGGTGCCGTCGGGGTAAAGCAGGCCCACGGCCACAGGAATGTGGCGGGCTGCTGTGTCGGCCGCATCGGGCATGGATTGGGTGAGCGTCAGTGTAAAGGTGCCGTTGGAGAAATCATCAGAGACCTTGACCCGCGGCGTGCCTTCAAGCGTATACCAAAGCGCAAACTGGCTTAGATCGCGGCCTGTTGTATCTTCAAATACCTTGATCCAGTCTTCGATTGTGCAGGCTTGGCCATCATGTCGCTCGAAATAAAGATCAAGGGCTTTGCGATAATATTCGGCGCCAACAAGCGTGTGCAGCATCCCCACCACCTCGGCGCCTTTTTCATAAACGGTGGCGGTATAAAAATTATTGATCTCGACATATTTATTGGGCCGTGGCGGGTGCGAGAGCGGGCCTGCATCCTCGGCAAATTGCCGCCCACGCAGGGTAACAACATCTTCGATCCGTTTCACGGCTGCGTCGCGCATGGTTTTGGTGAAGTGCTGATCCCGATAGACGGTGAGCCCTTCTTTCAGGCAAAGCTGGAACCAGTCGCGGCAGGTGATACGGTTGCCGGTCCAGTTATGAAAGTATTCGTGGGCAATCACGCTTTCGATGCGCTCGTAATTATCGTCGGTCGCGGTTTCGGGGCTGGCGAGCACCAGCGATGAGTTAAACACGTTTAGGCCTTTGTTTTCCATCGCGCCCATGTTGAAATCATCTACCGCCACGATGTTAAACAGATCCAGATCGTATTCGCGGCCGTAATAGTCCTCGTCCCATTTCATGCTGCGTTTCAGGCTATCCATCGCGTAGCTGCATTTGCCTTCGTCGCCGGGGCGGACCCAGATATTGAGCGCTACATCGCGGCCCGACGCCGTGGTTAAACTATCGCTGTGCGCCACAAGATCACCGGCAACCAGCGCAAACAGGTAAGCGGGCTTGGGCCAAGGGTCGTGCCACTCAACCCAGCCATCGCCCATTGCCACTTCGTTGCCGTTGCTCAGCCGCACCGGCAGATCAGACCGGAGGCGCACGGTAAAGGTGGCCATCACATCGGGGCGGTCCAGATAATAGGTTATGCGGCGAAAGCCTTCGGCCTCGCATTGGGTGCAATACATGCCATTTGACATATAGAGCCCGTCGAGCGAAGTGTTGGCCTCGGGGGCAATCTCGACCTCACATTCCCAAATAAACTCGGAACCGAGCAGGTGTTTTGGCAGAGTCACGCCGGTTTCGTCCGGGTTCAGGTCTACCAGCTTGCCATTGATTTTTGCCCATTTCAGGCTCATCGCCTCGCCGTCAAGCCGCAGATCGCGGGATTTAGCCGCCGGATTGGCGGAAAACGCGATCTTGGAGGTTACAGTCGTTTTGTGCGGGTCCAGCTTAAAATCGAGCTCGACGCTATCGATCAGGAAACTGGTGGGCGTGTAATCAGAAAGGCGGATGGCTTGGTCGGTCATAGGAGGCTCCGTTTGTTTGGCTAACCCTATGGCATGGCGCAGGCAGGGAAAAGGGGGCGCTATAAATATTGCTTGTGTTTCCTATAGGAAACATTATGAGTTGTGAACAATGGCATGCAAAGGAGCACACTATGGTTGAGCGGATTGAAGTTGCAGGATTGCAAGTGGCAAAAGAGCTTTATGATTTTGTGGAAACCGAGGTATTGGTTGGGCTGGAAGTGGCCGATTTCTGGAGTGGATTTGCTAGAATTCTCCGTGAGTTAACCCCGAAAAACGCGGCACTTTTGGCGCGGCGAGATAAATTGCAGGCCCAGATCGATGCGTGGCATTCGGAACCCAAAGGGGATTACACAGCCTTTCTGGCAGAGATCGGATATTTGCTGCCCGCGCCAGACCGCTTTGAGATCGACACCACAAACATAGACCCGGAAATTGCAAATATCGCCGGGCCTCAGCTTGTGGTGCCAATCACCAACGCCCGCTTTGCCCTTAACGCTGCCAACGCGCGCTGGGGCAGCCTTTATGATGCGCTTTATGGCACCGATGCGCTGGGCGACCATCCTGTAAAAGGCCCATTTGACGCCGAGCGCGGCGCGCGCGCGGTGGCTTGGGCAAAAGCCTTTCTTGACAGATCTGTGCCGCTGGCGGGCGGTAGCTGGGCAGATGTGACAGAGCTGAATGTGCAAAGCGGAATGTTGCTGGTAACAGGCACTATGGGCGAAACCGGGCTGGCAGACCCTTCGCAATTTGCCGGGCATATCGAGGGTGAAGCGCCGCGGGTTATTCTACGGCGCAACGGGCTGCATATTCAAATTGTGCAGGATGCGAGCGCGCCGGTGGCGGCGCTCGATAAAGCCGGGATATCTGACATGATTTTGGAATCTGCGCTTTCCAGCATTATGGATTGTGAAGATTCTGTCGCCTGTGTCGATGCAGAAGACAAGGTGCAGGCCTATCGAAACTGGCTTGGCCTGATGCGCGGAGACCTGCAACACGCGATGCGCAAAAACGGCAAAGAATTTGTGCGGCGACTTGCGGAGGATATCGACTATATTGATGCCAACGGTGCGGCGGCAAAGCTGAAGGGCCGGGCGCTGATGCTGGTGCGCAATGTCGGGCATTTGATGACCAATCCCGCGATACTGGATGCAAAAGGCAACCCGGTGTTTGAGGGGCTGATGGATGCGATGATCACCGCGCTTTGCGCAATGCACGACAGCGGGGCAAATTCGGCAAAAGGCTCCGTTTATGTTGTGAAGCCAAAGATGCACGGGCCAGAGGAAGTGGCTTTTGCCGACGAGATTTTTAGCCACGTCGAATCGGCGCTGGGCTTGCAGGCGAATACAGTGAAGCTTGGCATTATGGATGAGGAGCGGCGAACCTCGGTAAACCTTCGCGCCTGTATCAAGGCGGCTTCGCATCGGGTGGCGTTTATCAATACCGGCTTTCTGGACCGGACCGGCGACGAGATTCATACCTCGATGGAAGCAGGCGCGGTGGTCCGCAAGGGGGATATGAAAGCCAGCAAATGGATAGCGGCTTATGAGGATAATAATGTCGATGCGGGGCTTGAATGTGGCTTGCAGGGCCGCGCCCAAATCGGCAAAGGCATGTGGGCGATGCCAGACAAAATGTCAGAAATGCTGGCGCAAAAATCAGGACACCCGCAAGCAGGCGCAAATTGCGCATGGGTGCCAAGCCCGACCGCCGCCACATTGCACGCCACACATTACCATGAGGTTGATGTAAGCGCGGTGCAAGAGGGGCTGAAGGCCGCCGGGCCGCGGGCGGAATTGTCTGACCTGCTAACCATTCCGCTGGCCACTGAAAACTGGAGCGTGGCCGAGATAATGGCAGAAATTGAAAACAATGCCCAAGGCATTCTGGGCTATGTGGTGCGCTGGATAGATCAAGGGATCGGCTGCTCGACAGTGCCGGATATTCATGATGTAGGCCTGATGGAAGACCGCGCTACCTGCCGGATTTCGTCTCAACACCTTGCCAACTGGCTGCGCCACGGGGTTGTGGCTGCCGATGAAGTGCGCGACGCTTTTGAACGGATGGCAAAGGTGGTAGACCGGCAAAATGCGGATGATCCGCTCTATGTGCCAATGGCACCGGAGTATAGCGGCATCGCTTTTACCACAGCGCTTGATCTGGCGCTGAAAGGCGCAGAGCAACCTTCGGGCTATACCGAACCGCTGCTCCACGCCGGTCGCTTGAAACGCAAGCTATCTTAGATAAGGCGATATCTCGTCCAAAAGGGCGAGGCGATGCTTGCGCATATCCTCCATATGAAAATCGTCGGTTGGTTCTACATTGGTTTCTGCTCGGTGAATCTGGCGGTTAAGCTCGTGGTAATCGTCAAACAATTTTGCAAAATGTGCATCACTCGTTTTGAGATCATGCATTTTTTCAATGGACTGCGGAAATTGTTCGGATAGTTCATTTGGGGTGTTGCTCATATTCTTTCTGCTCCCTTTTTTTGTAGCCTCTATACTGTGAGGCGAATAACCGAGTCAGACCTTGATCTGACGCAAAAGCAGGCGCATATTTTAACAAAATGAAGGAGAATCGTAATGCGGCGCCCAGTTGTCGGGATCATCGGAAATTTCAAGTTGCTGGAGGAAGATTATCCGGCGCAAACTGTGGGGATTATGAACATCGACGCAGTGGCCCACGTAACCAATGCGCTGCCGCTCATTGTGCCGGCGATGCCCTCAATCGGTGGCATTAAGGATATCGCTGCTGCCTGTGACGGCTTTGTTTTTACCGGCGGGCGGCCCAATGTGCACCCGAGCCACTATGGCGAAGAGGCCACGGATGCGCATGGTGCGTTTGACATGGACCGCGACAACCTCACACTGCCGCTTATTCGGCACTGTGTCGAGATTGGAAAGCCGGTTTTGGGCATATGCCGTGGTTTTCAGGAGTTTAACGTCGCTTTTGGGGGCACTCTGCATCCTGAAATCCGGGACCTGCCGGGCCGGATGAACCACCGGATGCCGCCAGACGGAACCATTGAGGAAAAATTCGCGCACAGGCATACGGTCTCGCTGCCTTACGGCGGTAAATTTGCCGAGATTTTTGGCGCGGTCGAGGTTGTGGTAAATTCGCTGCACGGACAGGGTATTTGCCGGGCGGGTGAGCGCGTCGTCGTGGAGGGCCGTGCAGAAGATAACACGCCGGAAGCGGTTTACATCAAAGATGCCGCCGCTTTTGCCTTGGCGGTGCAATGGCACCCAGAATATAATGCGGCGCATGACGAAGTCTCGCGCCCGCTGTTTGAGGCTTTCGGTGCCGATATGCGCCGGGTGATTGGGCAAAAATCTTGAGGGTCACTTTTCCCAACGCCAGAGGGCGGGGATGAAGCGATAGGCATTGCCCTCTTTTATCACATTCCCCACACCCGGAAACGGGAAGTGGTATCCGAGCACAGCAATTTTGTCGGTTGCGGCCATATCGAGCAATTTCTTGCGCGTTTTTACCGTTGTGTCAGGGTCCATATCGACCGAGCCAACCCATTCAGGGTGTTCAAAATTCAGATAAGCCCGACGGGTGCTGTCGGCCATCACCAAAAGCTGCTCGCCCGCACTTTCGATATGCAATGACATATGACCAAGCGTGTGCCCCGGTGAATCGAGCATCGTGATTCCGGGCGCTACGCTGTGGCCATCTTCGGCCATGGAAAGCTGCTGCTGGATCGGTTCGAGCGAATTTACTGCGCCGACCACTAGCTGTTGCATAAAATCGGGCACATCATCAACGCGCCCGGATTTCATCCACCAATCATGCTCCAGCCGGCCCGTCAGATATTCGGCGTCGGGGAAGACCACATCGTCAAAGTCGTCGCGTGTGCCCCAAACATGGTCCGGGTGCGCGTGGGTCAATACCACGTGGGTGATGTCTTCTTGCGCAAAACCCGCAGCTTCCATATTTTCCAACAGATTGCCGGTAGTGTTTTCATAAATGCGCTTGCCCGAACCGACATCAACCAGGACCTTTGCGTCTCCCAGCTCGATAATGATGTGGTTGGTGTGGTTTACAACGCTGTTTTCACTCAGCAGAAAATGCGCTTCCAAAAAGGCGCGGACATCTTCGGGGTCAGCGTTTATGCCGATTCCCGATAGGGGCGCGGTAAAATATCCGTCTGAAACGACGGTCATCCGCGCCTCTCCAACCGTAAACCGAAAGTGGCCGGGCTGGGGGCCATCTGGCCCGCCAATATTAGCGACGCTAGGCGCAGCCATACCAAGCAGGGGGGCGGCGGCACTCATTTTAAGGATGTCACGGCGGCTGGGTCGAAGTAATGTCATAAATGTCTCCCTTGTTTTCCGGCAGGGTTACATATTATGAGCAAGCTATAAAGTGGGCAAATTGGCCCAGTTGCAGCCGGAGGGGCCATGCCAGAGTTAAATCGCAGACTATCTGTCGCCCCGATGATGGACTGGACCGATCGCCATTGCCGGTATTTTCATCGGCTTCTGAGCCGCGAAACCCTGCTCTATACCGAAATGGTGACAGCCAAGGCGGTCATTCACGGTGATCGGAAACGGCTCTTGGGTTTTCATCCGGTCGAACATCCTGTTGCGCTCCAGTTGGGCGGTTCAGACCCGGCCGAGCTCGCTGAAGCCAGCCGTATTGCGGCTGATTTTGGTTATGACGAGGTCAATCTCAATGTCGGCTGCCCGTCTGACCGCGTGCAATCCGGCAGCTTTGGCGCGGTGCTGATGGAGCAGCCCGGGCTGGTGGCCGATTGTGCCGCTGCAATGCAAGGCTTTGGGCCAGAGATTACGGTAAAATGCCGGATCGGTGTAGATGATCAGGAGCCGCGGGATGTGTTGCCGGATTTCCTTGAGACGGTCTCGGCGGCAGGGGTGCAGAGCTTTGCCATCCATGCCCGCAAAGCGTGGCTGCAAGGGCTGAGCCCGAAGCAAAACCGCGATGTGCCACCGCTGGATTATGCGCTGGTCTATGCGATGAAGGCCGCGTTTCCGGCGCTGGAGATTTGCATCAATGGCGGGATCAGCGCGCTGGACGAGGTGCTTACGCACCTTAACCATGTCGATGGCGTTATGATCGGGCGGGCGGCTTATCACCAGCCTTTTGCGCTCCTTTCTGACGCCGATGCCCGGATTTTTGGCACCGGCACCGCAAGGCCGGAAGGTGACGTTATTGCGACAATGTGCAACTATATTGAAGCGGAGCTTGTGAATGGAGCGCGGCTCAACCAAATCACGCGGCATATGCTTGGCGCGTTTGCCGGCCGCCCCGGGGCGCGGCAATGGCGGCGCGTGCTTTCCGAAGGTGCGCATCTGGAGGGCGCCGGGCCGGCGCTGGTAATGCAGGCCTATGCGGCAGTGAAAGGTTAGCCATGGAATATGTGTGGCTGCTGACACTGATGCTTGCGATAGGCGCTTTTGCAGGCGTGGCGGCGGGCCTGTTGGGCGTGGGTGGCGGAATCATTCTTGTTCCGGCGTTTTATTATGCCTTTGCCAGCCTTGGCTATGAAAGCGATAGTTTGATGCAAATCTGCGTCGCGACGTCTTTGGCAACAATTATTGTAACCTCGATACGCTCGGTGATGAGCCACCACAAAAAAGACGCGGTCGAGTGGGATATTTTGCGTAGCTGGGCCCCGGGAATTGCGCTCGGGGCTGCGCTCGGGGTGCTGCTGGCCTCCGGATTAAAATCCCAGACATTAATGCTGATTTTTGGAGTTTTGGGAGTCTCGGTCGGGCTTTATCTGGCGTTTGGCCGCGCCGAGTGGCGGCTGGGCGCGGCGATGCCGAAAGGGCTGGCGCGCGCTATACTTTCGCCTGTTGTTGGGTTTCTTTCGGTGCTGATGGGGATCGGAGGCGGGAGTTTTGGCGTGCCGCTGATGAGCCTTTATGGCCGTCCGATCCACAATTCTGTAGCTACCGCAGCGGGTTTTGGTGTTCTCATCGCAGTGCCGTCAACGGTCGGATTTCTGTTAAGCGGCTGGAACGATGCAGGCGCGCCGCCTTTCACCATCGGGCGGGTCAATCTTGTTGCTTTTGCGGTGATTGTATCGATGACGCTGCTCACCGCCCCTGTTGGCGTGAAGCTCGCACACTTGATGAACCCAAAACCGCTCAAACGGGTGTTTGCGGTGTTTATTATCCTGATGGCGCTCAACATGTTGCGCAAAGCGGTGCTTGGCTCGTGAGCCAAGATTATTGGACGCTGGCAACCACATAACCAAGTATCGATACTCAAATAAGGTTACGGTTGCGCGAGAAGTTGTGCGAGCGTGGCTTCAGCCATGCGCTGCTCCCGAGGCGCAGCCGAGGCTATGGCGCCGCAGCGCATTTTTCTTCTGAAAAATGCCAATAGGAGCACGTCAGGCCAGCTGCTACTGCCTCAAAATCATCGCGTCTTTGCGAATGACCGCTTCGGTGAGCTGCTCGATAAAGCTCATCCCTAAAAGCGATGAATGTAGCGCGCCGGGTTGGGCAACAGCCCCTTCAACGTTGTGAATCGAAACCCCGCCAATGCGGACCTGCGAAAACTGGAACTTGGCCACATAGCTGCGCCCGCTCGCTGTTGTGAGCGGGATATTGAAATCAAGCATATCGGGGTCAACACCGGCACGGATGGCATCGTCATAGCGCAGCAGAACCAACGAAGCACCGGTATCCACCAATACGCCGATATCGGCGTCGTCTATGCGGGCAATGGTGCGAAAGTGCCCATCCCATGCGCGCTGGAGGGTGGCTTCTTGTGGTGCGGTAGCAACCGCTGCATAAGGATCTGGTGCCACAAATTCCATTTGTGTGGCCCCAAAAACACCGGCGCCAACAAGCAATATCGGCAAAGTGCCCTTGGCAAAGCCCTTATCAGCCCCCCAAACCAGCCCGAATGCGGTGGCAAAAAGGGTTGCTGTCAGGGCATCGAGCCAGATGATCCCGCCGGGAAGGGAAATATACCCCGCGATTGTGTCGCGCGTCAGCAGCAATACAGCCGCATAAATTGTGATAAAGAGCGTGAGTAACCGCATGATAATCCTAATTTTCCACGTAACGATACCACATACGTGATGTGGTATCAAACCTACGTTGAAAAAATTAATGAAGTGTGTCCAAAAAGACTCACAATCGGGAGTTTCGACCGCCGCGCCGCTTTCCGCGCACGAGTTTCTCCCGATTTGGCAACTCAGAAATTAGCGCGCGGCGCTCGTCTGATGGCATGCTGCTCCAGCGTGTTATCTCGTTAATACTGCGATAACAGCCCATGCAGAGCCCGCTTTCACGATGGATGACACAAACCTGCACGCAGGGGCTTTCAACTTCGTCGCGTTGCCAAATATCATCCATTTCGAATATGCGCGAGCCGGTCCAGCGCCCCCTGAAGGATATAGCCGGCGGCCACATGGTCGATCACCTCGGCCCGCCGCGCGCGCGATGTGTCAGCTTCCAATAGCGCCCGCTCGGCGGCGACAGTCGAGAGGCGTTCGTCCCAAAAGGTCAGGGGCAGGGCGCAAAGCCGCTCGAAATTCCGGGCAAAGGCACGAGTGGACTGGGCGCGGGGGCCCTCGGAGCCATCCATATTGCGCGGTAATCCAAGCACAATGCCGGCTATATTACGCGCGCCGATCATCTCGATCAGCGCTGCCGCATCAAGGCCAAATTTTTTGCGGCGCACGGTAGAGATTGGCGTGGCAATGCCGCGCAGGGAATCTGATACTGCAACACCTATGGTTTTTGTTCCCAAATCCAGCCCCATCAGGGCGCCGCGCGGCGGCAGGCTGGTGCCAAAGCTCTCAATATCTTCAAAAATCATGGGATTTGAGCGCCAGCGGCGGCGATTTGGGCAAGCGCCGCGGCGTCACCTGCAAATGCAATATTTGCGTCTTCAAAAGCCTTTTGCGCGGCAGCGGTTTCCTCAAGCACGACATTGGCACCGATCAGCCGCACCCATTCTTCGACTGTCCCACCTTCAGCAGCCAGCCGCCCGGTAAGCTGCGCAACCATGTTTGTGATCATTTCCGAGCGCTCGGCATCGGTCATATCGCCGGCAGCATCCACCTGATCAGCCGTTGGGCCAGCCAGCGGGGCTTGCGGCGCGATACCTGCCTCGGCGGCGAGCGCCTCTATGCCGGCGCGGATGGCGGGAACCCAGGGCGCATCTTCCGGCCCTTCACGTAGCAATTGTTCCCAAATGATATAGGCCTCGCGCGGTTGTCCATACTGGGCGAGCGCCAAGCCGGCATAATAGCGCGCCCGTGGGTTTTCGGGGATCGCGGCCATCACTTTATCAAGCGCTGCGATGGTTTCGGGCGACACATAGCCCTTTGCCGCCAAAATCATCAATTCCGCATGTTCGAGATGGTCTTCAGCTGTTGCCGCATCGCCCAATAGCGCGAGCACCTTTTCTTCGCTTTCACGCGCTTCTATCATGCGCCCCGAGGAAGCCAGTGCGCGTGTCAGCATCCGGCGCCCCTCCAGATCATCGGGGCGCTCTTTCAGGATTTCTATAAGCTGGTTGATCAACTCGGCATTGCGCCCTTGCGTGATTGTATCAAGGTCAACCAGCCCGTCGGTTTCGGTGTCTCGCGCTGAGACAAAGGCCTCGGCCTCGGCTTGCGAGGGTCTTTCATTGCCGGTGCTCACTTGCCGCGCAATATTTTTGGACAAGGGCAGATCGGGCAAGCCCGGCTGGCCGTAAGTGCGATAAAGCGCAAGCCCCCCAAGGCTTATCGAAAGAGCGATCACAGCCGCGAGGGTATAAGTGGCCCCCTTGGGTGCGTTTGGCGCGGGGGCTTCGGATTCTTCGGCTTTGGCGGCGGCCAGCAAGCGGCGGGAAACCTCGGTGCGCACCCGCTTGGCTTCGGCTTCGGAAATAACCCCGCGGGACTGGTCTGAATCAATTTCGGCAAGCTGGTCTTTGAACACCTTCATGTCATAGCTCGCCCGCGCGGCGGGCGCGGTTTTTTCCTTGCGTAGCAAGGGTAGCAATGCCCAAAAAATAACAACCACTGTTCCCACAGCGACCGGAATCCAAAACACCATATCGAGGTAACCTTTTTCGTTTTTCACGCCCATAATACCGCTGCTATACTCAGTTGCGCAACGGCCAATCGGAGCTTTTGTCGCAAATGTCGCGAACCATGCATTGTGCGCCGTTATCTAGCTTTGCATAAACCGCTGATCCCGCGTAAAACAATCATGTCACCGTGATCACCGGAGCGTTCCTATGAAACGATATTCTGCCTTTGCAATTGCGCGGGAAGCCTTCCGCTATCATTCCGGCTGGGGACGCGCATGGCGTTCACCGGCGCTCAAAAAATCCTATGATGTGGTTATTGTCGGTGCCGGGGGGCACGGGTTGGCAACAGCCTATTATCTGGCCAAAAACCACGGTATCCGTAATGTGGCGGTGATCGAGAAAGGCTGGTTGGGCGGCGGGAATACCGGGCGCAATACAACTATTATACGGTCAAACTACCTGCAAAACGAAAGTGCCGCGATCTATGAAAAAGCGCGGAGCCTTTATGAAGGCTTGTCGACAGAACTGAATTACAACATCATGTTTTCCCCGCGCGGTGTTATTATGCTGGCGCAGACCGAGCACGAGTTGCGCGGCTATAACCGCATTGCCCATGCCAACGCCATTCAGGGCGTCAAAACAGAAATGCTTTCACCCGCGCAAGTGAAAGAAAAAGTGCCTATCATGGAAATTAACGGCCCGCGCTATCCGGTGCTGGGCGGGCTGTGGCAAGCGCGTGGCGGCACGGCGCGGCATGATGCGGTAGCCTGGGGCTATGCGCGCGCGGCTTCTGCGCTCGGGGTTGATATTATCCAGCAGACAGAAGTGACGGGAATAACCCAATCCGCCGGGCAAGTAACGGGCGTGCAGACCACGCGCGGCGATGTTGCGTGTAAAAAGCTGGGGATTGTGGTGGCGGGGCATTCAGGTGTGCTGGCAGAAATGGCGGGCTTTAGGCTGCCAATAGAATCGGTTTCCCTGCAAGCGCTGGTAAGCGAACCGATCAAACCTTGCATCGATGTGGTGGTGATGGCCAATACTGTGCATGGCTACTTGAGCCAATCCGACAAGGGCGAGCTGGTGATTGGCGGTGGCGCGGACGGCTATAACAACTACACACAACGCGGTAGTTTTCATCATGTGGAAGAAACCGTGCGGGCGCTGATCGAGACCTTCCCGATTATCAGCCGCCTCAAGCAACTGCGCCAATGGGGCGGGATTGTGGACATGACCGGCGACCGCTCTCCGATTATCGGAAAAACGCCACTTGGCGGCTGCTTTATCAATTGCGGGTGGGGAACAGGGGGCTTTAAGTCTATCCCGGGCTCGGGCTGGGCTTTAGCCTCCACAATGGCAACGGGCGAGCCAGACGTTCTGGCTGCACCCTTTGGTCTTGAGCGCTTCTCCGAAGGGCGCTTTATCGACGAAAGCGTCGCTGCGGGGGTGGCACACTGATGCGCGGCTTGCTAATGGTGGTAGCGGCGTCCACTTTCGACAAGATAGGTGACTTTCCGCGGCTTTTTGGCCAGCAAAAGCAACCAGAGCAAAATGCCTGCCGACCCGCCCAGAAAAGCGATAAGGGCCAGGATTTCGTTGATTTCATAGCCGCTCAAGGCAAAAATGAATTTCTGAACCGCGTAAGCGCCGCCATCTGCAAATTTGTTCCATGCTTCAGATGCTATTTTTATAAATTGTTCCATCTTTACTCTCCTCGGTTTTCTTGGTCTTCGCCTAAGGTGCACACTAAAATAACAAGATATTGTCACAATCTTATCATAATGTTGCCGCATTTCCAATTTTCACTCGGCCTTATCAACAAGCACGCGGACCGACTATGTCTTCCGCGTGAACGTGGTTTGGCAACCTGCTGGAAAGAGTGGATTCTTTATCTGCATACCAAAGTGTACTGCCTGACCTATATTTATAAGGCAAATATGCCCCTTGAGCGGAAAACCGCGCATGGGGTGCGGACGGTGTTGCCGTGCTAGAACGTTTCCAAAAATCACAGCGAATCGCTTTGATTCCACCGCCCGCGATATGGCCTGATTGCAGCGCAGGTGCGGGCGGGTTCGGGCAAGCGGAAGCTTTTAGGGCTTCGGGCTATTTTGCATTTTCGGTTTTCTCGGTGATAATCTTGGCAGTTCACCGCGTTTTGCAAAAGGCTCACCTCTTCTGCAAAAACCGAAAAATCGGAATCTACGATGGTTTTTTCAAAGCAAAACTGCGGAATATTCAATTGAACCAAATCGCTACGAGCTCAATCATTCTGCTGCCCGGCACGGGGAAGCGAGGCTTATTAGACTTAATTTTCGGGCTGACGAGAGGAACATGAAATGCTGATGCTAACCTGCCCTTGTTGCGGCGTTGAAGCCGAAGAAACCGAATTCCACGGTGGTGGAGAAGCGCATTTGAAGCGCTTTCATGACGGGAGTTCCGACGAAGACTTTACCGGCTATCTGTTTCAGCGGAAAAACCCGAAAGGGATCGTATTTGAACGCTGGCGGCATGTGTATGGCTGTGGAAAGTGGTTCCATGCCGCCCGTTGCGCTGTCACGCTGGAAGTGTTCGGAACCTATAGCGCACAAACGCTGGCACCGCCGAAAAAAATTATCACTGCCATCAAAGCCAAACGCCCCGATTGGGAGGAAATGAAATGAGCTTCCGTCTGCCCGATTTCGGCTGTCTGATTGACCGCGCAACACCGGTTAAATTCATGTTTAACGGTAGGGTTGTCGAGGGCTTGAAAGGCGACACAATTGCCTCGGCCCTGATGGCGGCTGACCAGCGTATGGTAGGGCGGTCTTTTAAATACCACCGCCCGCGCGGGGTTGTTGCCTCTGGCGGCGAAGAGCCTAATGCGCTGATGAATATGGGCGAGGGTGGCCGCTTTGAGCCCAACCAGCGCGCTACAACAACCGAAATTTTTGACGGGCTAACGGCGAGGTCGCAAAACCACTGGCCCAGCCTCGATTATGACGTTGGCGCAATCAATAATCATCTATCCCGTTTCTTTCCTGCCGGTTTTTATTACAAAACCTTTATGAAGCCAAAATGGGCGTGGAAACATGTATTTGAGCCGATCATTCGCAAATCAGCCGGGCTGGGGCAGGTGCCAACGGAGCGGGATGCAGACCGCTATGAGTATTATTATGCCTATACCGATATTCTGATTGTCGGTGGCGGAGTAGCGGGGCTTGAAGCCGCGCTCGAAGCCGGTCAGAGTGGTGCCAAGGTGTTGCTGCTTGAGCAATCTCCACATTTTGGCGGGCGCTTTATGGTCGACGATGTCGAGGTGGATGGCCGAAATGGTCCTTCGCATATCGCCCACCTTCTAGAAAAGATATCCGCGCTTGAAAATGTCACTCTGCGCACGCGCACCCAGGGCGCGGGCGTGTTTGATCACGGCTATGTGTTGGGCTATGAGCGCATCACAGATCACGCCCCAGCCGACATCCCGCGCCATCGTTTGTGGCGCATCCGGGCCAAGCGGATCATTACGACGACCGGCGCATTGGAGCGCACGCTGAACTTTGCCGGAAACGATATTCCCGGTGTGATGCTGGCAAGCGCTGTGCGAGATTATGTGCGGCTTTATGGTGTGGCACCTGGTGCGCGCACCGTTGTTGTCACCAATAATGACGATGCTTACCGCACAGCGCTAACGCTGCATGCCGCAGGGCTTGAAGTGCCGCTGATTGTTGACGCCCGCCCCGCAGGGGGCGCACTGGCCGAGCAAGCACGCAAGTTGGGTATCCGTGTCGAGAATGACCACGCTCTTGCGAAAGTGAATGGCCGCAAGTGCGTAAAAAGCGTCGAGATCTGCCTGCAATCCGGCGCTGGCGGCGCTGTGGAAACCGTTGAATGTGACTGTGTGGCGATGTCCGGTGGTTTTTCACCGGTGGTGCATCTTTGGTCCCATTGTGGCGGCAAGCTGAACTGGGACGAGGAAAACGCGATGTTTTCACCTGATCCTATCCGCCCGCCAACCGACCAGAACGGAGAAGGCTTTGTGATTGCTGCGGGGAGCGCTATTGGCGCGTTGCAAACCAGCGCTTGCCTCAATAGCGCAACACTGGCGGCGCGCCAAGCGGCTGACGAGGTGGGGCGGAGCCTCGCCGAGGAAGCCGCCCCCCGGCAGGTCAAGGTGCCAAGCGAGGCGCCGATGGCCCCGATATGGGTAATGCCGGAAAAAGCGCCATATAATCTGCGCAGCAAAACCTGGCTTGATTTTCAAAACGATGTGAAGGTATCGGACGTGGAGCTGGCCGCCCGCGAGGGCTATGAAAGTGTGGAGCACACAAAGCGCTATACCACCATCGGTATGGCAACAGATCAAGGAAAACTCAGCAATATCAACGGGCTTGCAGTGTTGGCCGGTAGCCTTGGCGCTGAAATCCCGAAGGTTGGCACCACCACATTCCGCCCGCCCTATACCCCTATTTCATTGGGCGCGATTGCCGGAGAAGCTTCCGGACCTCTTTTTAAACCCACGCGAAAAACCGCAATTGACGAGTGGCAAGAAAGCCATGGCGCGATCTTTGAGCCAGTTGCAGACTGGCGCCGCGCCTATGCTTACCTGCAAAAGGATGAAAGCGTGCAGGATGCGATCACCCGCGAGATTTTGGCCACCCGTGGCTCGGTTGGTCTTTTTGATGCTTCCACCTTGGGTAAAATCATTGTCAAAGGCCCCGACGCGGGCAAATTCCTTGATTTGATTTATACCAACCTGATGTCGACCCTAAAGCCGGGAAAGTGCCGCTATGGCCTGATGTGCAACGAAAACGGCTTCCTTATGGATGATGGCGTGGTTGCCCGGCTGGACGAAGACACCTTCCTTTGCCACACCACCACTGGCGGCTCTGATCGTATTCATGCGCATATGGAAGAATGGCTGCAAACCGAATGGTGGGAGCTTGATGTTTTCACCGCCAATCTCACCGAGCAGTTTACCCAAATTGTCGTGGCTGGCCCCAATGCCCGCAAGGTGCTGGAAGCCCTTGGCGGCATGGATGTATCGCGCGAAACGCTGGCTTTCATGGGCTTTATTGACGGTGAGCTTGCCGGAATTAAAGCCCGCATTTTCCGGATTTCATTTTCCGGCGAGCTTTCTTACGAGATTGCGGTGCCAACTTCGCGCGGCCTTCTGCTGTGGAACCTATTGCTGCAGGCCGGTGCTGCCCACGCGATATGCCCCTATGGCACAGAGGCGCTGCATGTGATGCGCGGCGAGAAAGGCTTTGTGGTGGTCGGGGATGAATCAGACGGCACAGTCACCCCGCACGACCTGAATATGAGCTGGGCTGTTTCAAAGAAAAAGCTGGATTTCATCGGAAAGCGCGGCTTGCAGCGCAGCTATTTGACTGCCGGGAACCGCAAGCAACTTGTTGGCTTGCGCACCCTGAGCGACAAAGAAAAGCTACCTGAAGCGGCCCATGCGGTTGAGGCGGGCGAGGCGATCGGCCAAGTAACCTCAACCTATTTTTCACCCACGCTTGGCCATCCGATTGCGATGGCGCTGATCAATGGTGGCAAATCCCGTATGGGCGACGTGCTGGAGTTTCCTGTCAACGGAAAGACCCACAGAGCCCGCGTGGTTGACCCTGTCTTTTATGACAAAGAAGGAGCACAGCAAGATGTCTGATCTAACAAGCTTCAGCAAAATTGACGGCAGCGGTGCGGTGCTGGTTGCGGCGCAAAGACAGCTGGCAATGGTCACATTGAAAACGGACCTTGGCGATAAAACCACCCGCGCCGCGCTAAAAAGAATTTTAGGCGTGACGGTTCCAAGCAAGCGAAAAATTGCGGGGAATGTCGCTTGGATGGCGCCTGACGAGCTGCTCATAATGGTGCCCGATGGCACAAGCCCTGACGAACTGGCCGTGCAATTGAACACAAAAATAAAAGCCTCGGTTTTGGCGGCAAATGTGTCTGATGCGCGGGCGGTGTTTACCCTGAAAGGGCAGGGTGCGCGCGAGGTGCTGGCAAAAGGCGCGCCGGTTGATCTTTCTCCGGAAGCCTTTGGTTTGGGCGATTTTCGCCGCACGCGCCTTGGGCAGGTTGCGGTTGCTTTTTGGATGGAGGCCGACGATGAATTCACGCTTATATGCTTCGCTAGCCTGCGCGATTTTATGTATGACTGGCTTTTGAATGCTGCACAAAAAGGCAGCCTTCCTGCTTATCTTTAACCGCCTATTTTTCATAAGCGGGATTGACCCGCTTCCGAAAAATCCTCCCTTTGGTCGGCGGGCGCTTGGCGCGTGCAGGCGCTTATTGACATCAGGGGTCCGGATTAAACCGGCCATACTTGCGCAATTTGGCTTGTTTATATGGATGACGACGCTTGACGACCCTTCGGTAAGGGCGGATAGTCTGGCACAAGGTTGCGGACAAACCGCCACCAAACAATTAAACAACATGGAGCAAACATGAAAAGAATAATTCTGGCTGCCTTGGCGGCCTCGACTTTTGCCGCCGCAGCACATGCTGAAAACGTTAATATCTGCGTGGAAGGTGCTTATCCACCATTTTCATGGACCGAAGCCTCGGGTGATGTTGTCGGCTTTGACATCGATATTGCCAACGCGCTGGCCGTTGAAATGGGAATGACCGCAACCATGGTGAAAACAGATTGGGATGGCATTATTCCCGCCCTTCTGGAAGGCAAATGTGACGCGATTATTGCGTCTATGTCGATCACTGAAGAGCGCAAGCAAGTCATAGACTTTTCTGCCAAATATTATAATTCTCCGGCCGGTTTCATCGGGGCTGAAGGCATGATGGCAGACGCGCTTGACGGTAAAGTTGTCGGTGTTCAGCGCGGCACAATCCATCAGGATTTCATGGAAGGCGAATTCCCGAATGTGGAACTGCGCCTATATGGATCGCAAGACGAGGTTTACCTTGATCTGACCGCCAACCGGATTGACGCGGCAATTGGCGATTCCATTGCGATGGATGACGGATTTTTGAGCACTGAAGCTGGCGCCGGCTATGCTTTTTTTGGCGAAATGTATTCGATTCCAAAATACCACGGTGATGGTGCCGGTGTTGGCGTCCGCCAAGAAGACACAGAGTTGCGTGACGCGTTCTCTGCGGCAATTCTTGCTGTGCGTGCATCTGGCGAATATGCGATGATCAACGACAAGTATTTCGAAATCGACATCTATGGTGGCGAATAATAAAGCACAGCGGCGCGCCAAACCGGCGCGCCGCTGACCCATGGAAAATCTAATTGAATATGCACCGCTATTGGCGAGAGGCGCGCTGATAACCGTGTTGCTGGCGCTGGCTGCGCTGGCGATGGCCACGGTTCTTGGCGGACTTGGCGCGATGGGGAAAATCAGTGGAGGGCGGATAGTCCGGCTACTGGTATTTGGCTACACCACAATCGTGCGTGGCGTGCCGGACCTTGTGCTTATCTTGCTGATATATTTTGGCGGGCAGCGGCTGATATCTATTGCGAGCAATGCTGTAGGCCTTGAATATATTGAACTTTCCAAGTTTTGGTCTGGCGTGGTGGCGATCGGATTCATTTATGGCGCGTATCTTACCGAGACGTTTCGGGGCGCGTATTTGACTGTGCCAGCGGGCCAGCGAGAGGCGGCAATGTCAATGGGTATGCGGCCGGTTCAGGTGCTCCGTGCAGTGACGCTGCCGCAATTGGTCCGCTTTGCGCTGCCGGGCTATGCCAATGTTTGGCAGGTGCTGGTTAAATCGACCGCGGTGGTATCGGTGATCGGGTTGGAGGACCTTGTGGGCCTCGCCAATGACGCGGGAAAATCGGTGCGCGAGCCGTTTCTGTTTTTTACCGCTGTGTTTTTTGCTTACCTGTTTTTTACCTGGGTGAGCCAGTCGATTTTTAATGCCGCCGAAAAACGCTATGCTTTGAAGGAGCACGGCGATGCGGTTTGATCTTGTTGCTAAAAACTGGGAGCTGTTTGCCGAAGGGATGTGGATGACTCTGCAACTGACCGGTCTTTCGGTGCTGATCGGCTTTTGCATAGCGCTGCCGTTCGGGATGATCAGGGCGAATAGTAATGGCATCGGGTCAAAGCTGATTAACGCCTATGTTTATGCGTTTCGCGGCACACCGCTTTTGGTGCAGCTTTATTTGATATATTATGGGCTTTCGCAATTCGAATGGGTGCGGGGCAGCTTTGCGTGGGTCATATTGCGGGAGGCGTGGTGGTGTGCGCTGATTGCTTTTTCGCTGAATTCCGGCGCTTACGCGACCGAAATAATCCGCGGCGCGGTGCAGTCTGTGCCGGAAGGTGAACTGGAAGCGGCAAAGTCGCTCGGAATGTCACCATTTAAAGTGAACCGGCTGGTGTTGATCCCCGCGGCATTGCGCCGGGCCTTGCCGCAATATGGCAACGAGGTTGTGTTTATGCTACACGGCTCGGTGGTGGCCAGCATTATTACGATTCAGGATATTTTAGGCGTAGGGCGGACGCTAAACGCGCGGTATTATCTCGCGTATGAAGGATTTCTAACCGCCGCCGCGCTTTATATGGCGCTGGCCTTCTCGGTAGTTTTTGTGTTCAGGCAGCTCGAAAAACGGTATTTGGGATATCTTCGGGTTTCGCGGTGAATAGGGTTTTGCTTGATGCATGTGTGCTTTACCCGAGTATTACGCGGGCCTTGCTGATAGGTGCGGCAAATGCAGGGTTGTTTCAGCCTTTATGGTCGGCGCGCATTCTTGACGAATGGCAGCACACGGCGGCGCGGCGCGGAGTTGGGCCGCAGGCCGATATCGAAATTGCACTGCTTCGGGCGAACTGGCCAAAGGCCGAGGTGTTGCCGGACGAAGAACTGACGGCCAGGCTTGTGCTGCCGGACCGGAACGACCGTCATGTTTTTGCTGCAGCGATCACCGGTGGCGCACATGAGCTTTTAACCCGAAACCTAAAAGACTTCCCGCCGCGTGTGCTGGCGCGAAGCGGCATTATCAGGCGCGAACCGGACGGGTTTTTGCTGGAGATGGCAGAGGGGATGGCTGCGGTTGTGGATGACGTGCATCATAAAGCTGAAGCGATGGCAGGCGCAAAGATTGCACGCCGGAGCTTACTTAAAAAAGCCGGGCTGCCGCGGCTCGGAAAGTATTTCATGTAAATGAGTGGACTCGCGCAGGTGCGCTACGCCACCAGTAAGCAGGGCGGCACGGTTTGCCACCGAACAACTGCTTAGCGGGTTGTTCACACTTCCCAGCTGGCCTTGAGTTTTTCGACTGCGGCGATGCGCAGTTTTGTGTCGGGGTGGCTCATCAGCCATGCAGGCGCACCGTTTTTGGCGCTCCAGCTTTCGAGCTTGCGAAATAGGCTGATTTGGGCCGAAAGGCCAATGCCTGATTTGAGCAGGAGAGCCGCGCCATAGGCATCTGCTTCGAATTCGTCTTTGCGCGAGAGCGACGCAGCCAGCATGGTGACAACCAAATTGGCCAGATACCCGCCGACAATCGGCAGATAGCGGCCAAAAACGCCCATTAAAAGGGCTCGCAAAGCATTTTGGCCGGAGAAATCTATCAGCCGTTTTTGGCTGTGCCCGAGCGCGATATGGCCAAGCTCGTGCGCGATCACCGAAGCAAGTTCGGCCGCCGAAATTTCGCCGGATTTGTATTTATTATAAAGCCCGCGGGTGATGAAGATCCGCCCATCTGGCGCTGCGAGGCCGTTAACCGGCTCAATTTCATAGATAAGCACACGAACGCTCGGGATATTCAGGGCCTCGGCCATCTGGCGCAAGAGCTTAACCAGCGCCGGATCATTTAGCGGCGAAGAATTTGTGCTAAGGTCCCGCCGGGTTTTGCGGGCCGAAAACATATAGGTGAGCCAGCCGATCAGGACCGCGAGGATAATGGGAGAAAAACGTAACATGCTGTTGATATAGGGACTAACTACGCGCTTGCCCAGCTTGCTGTGCAACTTTTAACAGGCGCTTGCCCATTAAATACATACCAACAGCGCCGATCAGCACCCAGCTGGCTGAGGCGATTATATCAACCAGCGCCAGCGCCGTGGCCGAAAATACCATACCGATTGTGGTATAGGCACCAGTCCAAATCAGCTCTCCGAGCAGATCCCAGATGATAAATTTGCGCCAGCCAAACCGGCTTATGCCACTGATATAGTTAACAGTTGGCCCCAGCGGCGCCACCAGCCAGCGGCTGAAAAACACACCGGCCCCACCCCATTTGGCCATAAAGCGCTCGGCTTTGTCCATTTGGCTGCCGAGGCTGGAGAGGCGCAACCGGCGTTGCAGCCAAGCCCCGCCTCTATAGCCAATGGCATAGCCGGTAATATCTCCGGCAACAGCCGAGAGAAAGGCAACGGACACAACCGTAACGACGTCCATATCACCGCTGGCAGCATATGCCCCGCAGAGCACCAATAATACGGTGCCGGGCAGAGGCGCACCAAGGGCCGACAGAAAAACGGTGCAGGCAAGGATAACCAGCCCGTATTGGGTCACAAGCTCAAGGAGGAGGTCTGTCATTTTTCTGCGCGCCGCGCTTCAATTGCTAATAGCAGGCGGGCTTCCATGTCTTCAAAACTGATACCGGCAGCTTTGGCCGTGTTTTCTATTGTTTCTCGGGCGCGGAATTCACTTGAAGGCAGGCCGGTTTGGAGCATCAACCATTCGCGCTCTACCTGATACGAGCGCGCGATATAGCCGATAGGCATCCAGGGCTCGATGGTTGCATCACGATTGTTTGACCAGTAAGCCACGGAAAAAGCGAATTTAATTAAAAAGCCAAGCGTCAGTAAGCTCGCTATTGAAAACCCGATTAAGAGGTAGCGATGGTGACGCCAGAGATATTTGAAGGTTTTCATATGGCGCTCCAATTTGGCGGGAAAGCTACGCTCGATCGGGTTGATTAGCAAGGAGGTTTCAAGAATCTAGACCTGCGCCATGCTGCGGACACGGGCGACGCAATTGGCGGCCTACCGCCCTAGTTGTTTCATGCCGGCTTCTATGCCTTCCAGAGTCATCGGCACCATGCGGTCTTCAAAAATCTCGCGGATCATGCCGATAGAATGTGTGTAGCGCCACTCGTCTTCGGCCACCGGGTTTATCCAGATATGGTCGGGCCACTGCTCACGTGCGCGTGAAAGCCATGTGCCGCCTGCTTCTTTGTTATAGTGCTCATTTGCGCCGCCAATATAAGCGACCTCATAGGGCGACATAGAGGCATCACCAACAAAAATACATTTGTAATCAGAGCCGTAAGTGTGCAGCACATCCCATGTCGGCATCTGCTCGTTCCAGCGGCGCTGGTTGTCTTTCCACACGCCCTCATAGAGGCAGTTGTGGAAGTAGAAGTATTCCATATGCTTGAATTCAGCCCGCGCGGCAGAGAAAAGCTCCTCGACCAAGGCGATGTGGTCGTCCATCGAGCCGCCGACATCCAAGAACAGCAAGACCTTCACCGCATTGCGGCGCTCCGGGCGGGTTTTTACGTCAAGGTAGCCGTGCTCGGCTGTGGCGCGAATTGTGCCATCTAGGTCAAGCTCGTCATCCGCCCCCTGCCGCGCCCAGTTGCGCAACCGCTTGAGGGCCAT
>Ga0316205_10001247_pt1 | contig 34521 bp, 34 predicted proteins | sample 3monthpyrite_MG_FD_204941 | JGI IMG/M metagenome (GOLD analysis project Ga0316205, IMG submission 204941) | Microbial mat bacterial communities from mineral coupon in-situ incubated in ocean water Damariscotta River, Maine, United States -... | ecosystem: Environmental > Aquatic > Marine >...
ATCGTATATCAACTATAGAGTTTAGAATAAGAGACAGCGGAATTGGAATTGCAAGAGAAAAACTCAATGACATTTTCGAAGTTTTTTCTCAGGCTGATAATAGTATAACAAGAAAATATGGTGGAACTGGATTGGGTTTGGCCATTACAAGGCACCTAGTAAAACTTATGGAAGGAGAGATGGACGTTCAAAGCACCTTAAATGTGGGAACAGAATTTAAAGTGCAAATTCCTTTACAAATAGCAGAAAAAGTGGATATAAAAGTTGAAGAAAAGATAAACTCAGAACTTTTAGATTTACAAGGTTTGCGACTTCTATTGGTGGAGGATAACCGTATTAATAGAATGTTGGCATTTTCATTATTAAATAAGTGGGGAGTAAGCTACGACTGGGCAGAACACGGTGAAGAAGCGATTGAATTGCTAAAGAAAAATCCCTATGACATCATTTTGATGGATATGCAAATGCCAATTATGGGTGGATTAGAAGCAACAGAAATTATTCGAAATGACTTAGATCTGGATATACCCATCATTGCATTGACAGCAAATGCTTTTAAAGACGATGCCAATAGATGTATAACAAGTGGCATGAACGATGTTGTGACAAAACCATTTGAACCATCTGTGCTCTACAATAAAATTTTAAAACAAATGTACCAGCAAATATAAAGGGGCTAACTACTTGCCCCTTATTTTTTACCCTTCCACTGCTGCCGGTGCCTCAGCAGCTTTTACTTCTTCTTCAATACCATTAAGCTTGTTTCGAACTTGAAGTTCAATAGAATCACAAAGTGTTGGATCTTCTTCAAGGAACTGCATTGCTGAATCTGAACCTTGGCCTATGGGTTCCCCGTTAAATCTAAACCAGCTTCCACGTTTCTGTATAATGTCATATTCAACCGCTAGATCAAGAATTTCAGATACTCTTGAAATTCCTTTTCCATACATAATGTTGAATTCAACGACTTTAAATGGGGGAGCCACTTTATTCTTAGCAACTTTCACTTTAGTTCTGTTTCCAATTACTTCATCAGATTTCTTTATCGCACCAATTCTCCTGATATCCAATCTAACTGAAGAGTAAAATTTGAGTGCCTTTCCTCCGGTAGTAGTTTCAGGATTACCAAACATCACTCCAATTTTATCACGAACTTGATTGATGAATATACATGAAGTTGAAGTCTTACTTACAATACCGGTGATTTTTCGTAGAGCTTGAGACATTAAACGTGCTTGTAATCCCATATGAGAATCGCCCATTTCACCCTCTAATTCTGCACGTGGAACTAATGCAGCAACTGAATCAACCACAATTACATCAAGTGCACCTGATCTGATAAGGGTTTCGGTAATTTCAAGTGCTTGTTCACCACTATCCGGTTGTGATATTAATAGTTCTTCCGTGTTAATTCCCAATGCTTTTGCATATCTCGGGTCGAATGCATGCTCAGCATCTATAAATGCAGCATAACCACCTTTTTTCTGTGCTTGCGCAATAACTTGAAGTGCAAGTGTTGTTTTACCGCTAGCTTCGGGTCCATATATTTCCGTAATTCGTCCGCGGGGCACACCTTGTACACCTAAAGCATAATCTACCATAATTGATCCGGTCGATATCACATCTACATCATTAAAAGCATCATCACCTAATTTCATGATGGCGCCTTTACCATATTGTTTTTCAATTTGCCCAACTGCAATGTCGAGCGCTTTTAGTTTGTTTTCGTCAGCCATGAGATTTTTTGTTTGAGTTTGACCGAATTTACAAGTGATAGGTGTCAGATAATGTCACTGTTTGAGCGGCCATAATATATGTTCGATATATGTAAGACTCAATAGAAACTTATTCCTTACAAAATATTTTCTACTGATTTCTTTAACTCTTGCATTACTTCTTCAATTTGTGCCTTAGTGATATAAGGCGCCGGACCAAAGCGCAATATTTGATTTCTGGCATCGGTTAAAACATTCCTTGAAAGAAGGTTGGCACTTAATTCCCTTGCTTTTGGTGATGTGAGTGAAAGAAATCCTCCATTTCTCGAAAGTGGCAAATTATGGGTGAGTTTTATTTTATTTTGATCAAAATCCATCTCGAGAAATAAGTTTCTAAGTAACCCAATTTGAGTTTCGTATTGCTTTCGTAAAACATTTGGAGTTAAACCTTGCTCCTTAAAAAACTCAACCACCTTTGCAGCTCTAAATTGCGAAGAAGGGTCATAAGTGGCACTAGAAAAACGTTGATCTGAGTGATCATAAGTAACAGGGTCGTCATTTCTTGGGTGTTCTAGCGAACTAAAAGATGCAAACCAACCTGTTATAACGGGGCGCAACTCACATTTTTTTGGGAATCGAAGAAAACAATTCGCTTCTCCCCATTGCAAATATTTGTATCCACCAATTAGGATAAAACAATCTTCCAAATCAGCTTCTCGTATTGATAATGGAACTACATTTGTTCCATGATAATCATCAATTATTAAAGGAATTCCATTTGCACGTGCCGCCGCTGCTATTTCAGAAAGATGAGTATTCACCAAACTAGTCTCGAAATATACACGTGAGAGCATAATTGCAGAAGTTTCCTCATCAAGCTCATTAATAATTCGAGTGGCAAAGTCTTGATCGGGGTTAATTGGAATGCGAACAATATTTAAACCCTCTTCTTCTAATCTTTTAAGTTGCCTGAACATGGAATGAAATTCACCATCAGTAGTAATGATTTTAGGTTTATTCGCTAAATCAAAACTACTTAGTAAACTCACCATCAAAAAATGTGTACTCTCTTCCCTACAATAATATCCATCCGGATCATCATAATAATCTCGTAAGTAGGTTCTGAGAATTTCGGTTTTCTCAAAACTTATTTCCCATTTTTTGTCAACACCACGAGCGCTAATATCGAAATACTCAAGCTGTCCCTTTCGCGCAACGTCTGGCCAAGCCTGATGAGAATGCCCGGTAAAAAGTAAGCGGTTTGCTACATTAAATCTGGAATAATGAGGCTGTAATTGTTGAGCGAAATAATCAATATCAGACATAAAAGGGATTCTAAAATTCGGTTCTTATTGCCCAAAGATCCGGGAAAATAGCATGGTTTACTGTTTTTTGCAGATAGGCAACTCCATCAGAACCACCAGTACCTTTTTTACGCCCTATTGTACGTTCAACCATTTTTACATGTCGATAGCGCCATTCCTGTAAACCTTCATCAAAATCAACAAAAAGTTCGCACAGTAGTGCAGCCTCCGGATCGGTTTTCATTACCTGCACAAGTTGTTTTTGAATTTCCTCAGAAGGAGAAAAAATTAACCCTATTTCATTTTCTCGTTTCGGTTGCACTGAGAATCCTTTTTTTGTGAGAAATATTCCAAAACTTTCCCAAAGAGTTGTCTCACTCATTCTTCGTTGTAAAAGCTGTGTTGTTAGCTCATCGCCTTCGTGTGCTTTTAGCATTAAAGGTAAGCGTAACCCGCAAGTAATTTCCACCTCTCGAAATTGAACGGATTGAAAACCCGATGATTGACCTAAAAAAGAACGAAAACTATTGAACTCCAACGGTGTCATGGTTTCAAGAATATCAACCTGTGAGACCAGAGTTTTCATAATTGTGAGTACTCGGCGTAAAGTTTTTACAGATGTCCAGGTATGCCCTAATTCTAATTCATTGCGCAACTTGTCGAATTCATGCAAAATCTGCTTAAACCAAAGTTCATAGGTTTGATGAATAATAATAAAAAGCATTTCATCATGCTCTTTAGGATCAGACTTAAGCTCTTGCAACTCAATCAGCTCATCGATTTTTAAATAACTTGTATATGTAATTTCCATTTCTTACTCCATTTGGTGAATGATAGTTAGAATAATGATTATCTTTGAGGAAAAAGATGAGCATAATTATTGCAGATGGCGGTGCTACTTCAACTACCTGGGCTGAGTTAAAGGGGGATCAAGAGCAAGTTCTTCGAACATCCGGCATTAATCCATCGATTAAAGTAGATGCCGAAATAGAATCCGTTATTTTTGATGAACTTGGAATGCTTTTAAATTCATCGGTGGTTGATGAAGTATTCTTTTATGGAGCGGGTTGTGCTGATTTTAAACGTGCAAATAGAGTAAAACGAATTTTAAAAGAAGCGTTTAGAAATGCCGAAGTAACAATAAACTCGGATATTGAAGGTGCCGGGATTTCGCTTTTTAATCTTTCAACCGGTATAGTGGCAATTTCAGGAACCGGATCAAGTGCCGGTTTCATGGAAGGCGGTAATCTCGTGGATATTATGCCTTCTAAAGCTTATCCCGAAGGGGACTTTGGATCTGGCTCGCATATTGGGTCTTTAATTTTAAAGGATTTTTATACCGGCGAGGCGCCTATCGCGATTAAAAAACTTATCGAATCGCGGCGTCGTTTAACTATCGATCAACTGTTTGTGCTTTTTCAGGATCCAACTAAATCAAAAATGATTGCATCTAAAGTACTCGCTGATGTAGTGACTTCAAATGAGTTTGATAATCCAATACACAAAGAATACTTAAAACGTCTAGTGTTTGAATCACTGGATCCATTTTTTAATCAATTGAAATCACATTTTAAAAATGCACTAGCTTTACAATCTATTCGTTTCGTGGGTGGTACAGTGGCTGTTTTTGAAGAATATTTTCGAGAGTATTTTCGTAAAAAAGGGTTGATTATTGATGATATCCAACGAACACCAATGCGCGGTTTAATAAATTATCATAGAGAGCAATGATCGATACACATTCTCACATTTATCTAACTCAATTTGACGAAGATAGATCGGAGGTTTTGAAACGTGCAACAGAAGTTGGGATCACAGATATTTTTATGCCGGCCATAGATTTTTCCTCCATTGGCCAAATGGAAAGACTAACACACCCGGATATCCAATTCTATAAAATGGCGGGCTTGCATCCGGCTGAGCTAAAAAAATTACCAATCAGTTTAGAAGATGATCTTGAAAAATGGTGTACGAAAGATGATTTTTATGGTGTTGGAGAAACAGGATTAGACTATTATTGGAGTACAGATTTTGTTGAGGAACAAAAGCAGAGCCTACACATTCATTGTAAGGTGGCAAAGAAGACTGGAAAACCTATAATACTTCATAATCGAAAAAGCACAGCAGACTTACTTAAAATTATAGAATCAGAGCAAGACGGAACCTTAACAGGCATCTGGCATTGTTTTAATGGAACAGTGGAAGAAGGGAAAAAAACTATAGATTTGGGACTACATCTTGGTATTGGTGGTGTGGTAAGCTTCAAAAATGGAGGAGTTGATCAAACCGTTGTAGAATTACCTCTTGATAAAATGGTCTTAGAGACCGATGCGCCGTACTTATCACCTACACCAAAAAGAGGTAAGCGAAACGAGCCTGCATTTATGGAATTCACAGCTAAAAAATTGGCAGAGATTTTTAATCTAAGTCTTGAAGAAATTCAAGAAAAAACCTCTGAGACTGCAAGAAAACTGTTTCGGATTTAGACGATTATTGATTTAAAATCAAAATAGGATTAGGCTGTTCCTGGGGTAATTCAAGCCTGTTTTCCCACAATTTTGAAACGAGATCACATCCACTTGTTTGCCCGGTTGCAACATATTCTATGGCGGCACCAAAAAGGCTTTCGTTCGTGTCGCCAAATGGAGATTTTAAATCATCACATGCCGTAAAATCCGGTTCAATTCCATCGAAATAATCACCTATATCGTTACTGTTTACTAAACTAAAACTGATTATTGAATACACTTCAGATTCGTCTAAATTATACCATCCATAGGAACCGACGGGTTTACCATAGGTGTTCCCAACTCCTATGTGCGTTACAGTCATCAAGGGTTTTAATCCATTTAAAATAAGCTCACTTGCAGATGCTGTTCTCTCTGTGGTTAAAATAATTAACTCATCTATTTCTAAGACACCAAATTTCTCCAGTGCGTAAACTTGGTTGTTGGCGGTTCGACCCTCGTTATGTTGATATTTGAATAGTAGTTGCCCATTATTTTCTTGGCCAATGATATAATTTGCAAGATAAGTAGCCACAGATACTTGCCCACCACCGTTGTATCTCATATCAAGAATTAAACGGTCGATTTCGGCACTTTGAAATAAACCAAAAGCTTCATCAAGTTCTTCTCTGGCAGGATTAATAAACGTTTCAAATACAAGATATCCAACAGTTTCATTACCAACTGATAATGTATCTGCATGTAATACGGTATTAATTGTTACAATATCTTTTGATATCTGATATTCTGCTTGGTTACCATCCAAATCTTCAATCAAAAATGATTGTGTAAATCCAATTTCATTAACTCCAAAAATATTCGACCAATCAGAAATTGTTTGAACATCTACACCATCAATTTTTAATAACTTATAGCCGCGTTTTATACCAGCCTTACCAAAAGGTGAATTATTATATGTATAACCAAACCGCACATTATTATCATCGTCCCAATTATAGAAGAAACCGTATCCTAAGTAAGTACCTTCATCATAATAGGTGGTAAATTGAGCGGCATCCGAAATGCTACTCCAGCGATCAAGTTGAGAATATTTTACCTGATCTAGTAAGTCCTGTGGCGATTCAAAATTTGCCGCGTTTTGATCCGAATCAATTTCACTATTCCATAAATACCAGCTTTCTAATAATGAAAGTAAATACTTGTTATCCTGAAGAATTTTTGGGTCAATCTCATCGCTGCTGTCAGTAGTCTTACAACTAATTATAATTATAGCAACAAAGATTATTGTGATCGATCTAATTCTCATATAGTTATTTTTTTGAAGAGCAGGCAATTAAGCAAGTATTTAACTAAAAAATCGGGTTTTTATTATTAACTAGTTGAAGTTACTGAGCTGGAAATTTCACAACGGTTCCACTTATTTCAATATCAACATTTGCCGGTGTAAATATGTAGGTAATTATTGATCCACCGGCGAATGCGGCACTTTCTGAGCTTGGTTGTGTTAATGTAACCGCGGTTGCAATAATAGAACCCATTAAGGCCACTGATTTTACAAATACCATGATAGAATTTGTTCCAGTATTTCTCATCGAGATTTCCAGATTAACAATGGCATCTCCTCCTTTTTCTTTAATGATTTCATTCAGTTGATTAGAAATATCTACTTCGGATTGAATATTTATGGTTGAATTACCCCATTTCTTAAAGTTGTATTTAAAATCTGTAATAGCTTCATAGTTTTTCGAGTTAATAAATTCGCCCATTGGCGAATATACCGACGACGACTGGGAAACCGGATAATTGAGCATATTTGCTTCAATATTAACTTTTGCACCAACAGAGCAGCCAAGTCCATTAAGTAGAAGAGCGAAAACAATTAATAGTTCAATTTTCACGGTCGGATTTATTTGTATTAGTTTCGTATATGATGCCGGATTGAGTAAATTTCTTAATAGTGTAGGAACCAATATTGGCTTCGGTATTTGTGATCTCGGAAGCAATAAATCCAAAAATAAGTGCGCCGACTTTTATTCCATGTCGAATTTCTAATTTTACAGATGAGTTTCCAATAAAATTTGTTGGATTGTAATTAAGTGCACGTACCATTGTTGAATCGATAGTATTTGTCAAATACTCACCACCTGACATTGAAATAGTAGTATTTTCATTTTCAGCATAGGTGTCCTCTTCTTCCTCAATTTCAAGAATACCGGAGCTTATTCCCAAAGTATCTATGAGAGTATTTGATTTAAAATTTCCAAACTGCATTGGTTGTTTGATATCAGAAAAGGAAAGTGATGCGTCGTACGTTGCGCAACCTGTTACAAGAATCAACAAGATTACCACAACTTTGATATTCTGCTTTTCAGCTATAAATAATAAGATCATCTAGTTATTATCAGGATGTAAATTAATTAACTAAAACTAATTGCCGGTATCCAACATTTAGCCATTTTCCGAACGATAATCCAACTTCATCAAATTCCGCAACCTTTTTGAACCCCATTTACTCATGAAGTCTAATGCTCGGATTATTGGGTAAGGGTTTTCCGTCCATGATAGCATGAATTCCTAGATTTTTTAAATTGAGATATCAACTCAGTGTAAAGAATTGATCCGATTCCCATTTCTTGCACTCCATTTTTCACATAAACACTTAATTCAACGGAATATCGGTACGCGCTTCGATGTTTCCATGGGGTTGCACAAGCATAACCCAACATTTCTTTTCCGTTCGAAAATACAAGCCAAGGCAGATCAGATATTATCTTATTGATTCTTCTTATCATTTCGTCAGAATTTATCTCCAATTCCTCAAAAGTAATTGAAGAGTATATTATGTAATAATTATAGATTTCGATTATTTGATAAGCATCGCAGAATTCAACCGGCCGTACCATTGTATATTTTTTTCAAAATAATATCAAAATGAAAAATTATAGATGTAACAATTTTTTTCAAATTAGGTAAGGGTTTAATTGTAGCAGTGATAATTAGTTAGAGAGACTTACAATGAAATTTATATTGGAATAATAATGAAAAAAGAAATGTGGTTCTTAGTTGCCGGAATATTATTAACACTTTCATGTGCTCAAGCGATCGATGTCCAGCAGTTTGTAACAACTGAGCCTTATGGATTCTGGAGTGGACTATGGCATGGAATAATAGCACCAATTACGTTTTTCATTAGTTTATTTTTTGAAGAAGTAGCCATTTATGCGGTAAATAATACTGGTAGTTGGTACGACTTTGGATTTGTTCTTGGTGCCGGAATATTATTTGGTGGAAGTAGAAAAAGAAGAAAACGCAAAAAAGAGGATTAATCTTTTATTCCTAGTTTCTTCAAGATTGGAAATTTTTCTAAGTAAAAATTAGGGATACTTATTGCCGGATATTCATAACGAAAAGGATAATCAGTTCTCAGCTTTGCAAATTTATTGTGCCGTTGATTTGATGTGGAAATTTTTTTTAACAATTCATCATATTTGAGCATAGGATGGCATTCGGATAATATATGTTCTAGCGAAGAAGACTGATTCTCGAGCTGTATTAACTTTCTATCAGTTGAACACAGAATGCGATTTTCAATATCGAAATAGGTACATAATTTTTCGACAAGCATTTTACTTGCGTTCATTTTGGATTGTACAGAGCTCCCGGCAATATGAGGTGTTGCGATGTGGCAATGGTTTACAAATTCAGGATTGAAATGAGGCTCATTTTCCCACACATCAAAAATCAAATATTGAACGCACCCCTTCAATCTTGAAGCCATTACTGCTTTTTCATCCACAATACCACCTCTTGCTGCGTTTATAATGGCCAGAAAATTTCGGTTAGCTAAATTCGCATCATTCAACCAATGATAAGTTGCGTATTGTCCGTCTCTTTCAAGTGGAACATGAAAAGTTAAAATATCACACCGCAGTACATCTTCTAAACTAGCCGACCTAAATTGGTGATCCCATTTCTCTCTAGGTGGATCATACAAAATAGTTCGAAAACCTAGCTTATTTAACAACTCGGATACTTTTTCACCAACAGCACCAACACCAACAATCCCGATTTTTGATTTAGCTATCTTATCATCATGCTCATTTAATATGAATAATGCGGTCGCAACATACTCCGCCACTACATTTGCATTGGAACCCTTAGCATCAACAAAATGTATTCCGTGTTCCTTCAGCAGTTCTTCATCTACATGGTCACGACCTGATGAACCTGTACCTATAAATTTCAAAGTGGGTGGTAAAGAACTGAATCTATTTTTTTTGATCTTAGTTACGGATCGGATTAATAAAGCATCAAATCCATTCAAATCCGGTAACCCGATATTAGGATCAAACAAATCACATTCGACCTGTTTAGGTATTAAATCTGAAAGTTTATAAAGGTTTTGATCTGCTAAAATCTTAATCAAATAATTATCCGGATTTTATAAGAATAATAGCTTGTTTAGAGCTATACTTGGATTCATGAGCAGCAAGTATAACATTGTTTCACTTATTCGCAAAAAACGAGATCAAAAGTCGTTAAATGCTGATGAGATTTCTTATTTGATTGAAGCTTACTCAAATAGTGAGATTGAAGACTATCAAATGAGTGCATTTTTAATGGCCGGATATTTAAACGGGCTTAATGCTGAAGAATCATCAGCATTGACATACTCGATGTTACATTCTGGCGAAATTCTTGATTTAAGCCATATTCCAGGTGTTAAAGTAGATAAACACTCCACTGGTGGTGTTGGCGATAAATTGTCGTTGATACTTGCTCCAATTGTTGCAAGTGCAGGCGTTCCCGTACCAATGATTTCAGGTAGAGGGCTCGGGCATACAGGTGGTACGTTAGATAAATTAGCTTCAATTCCCGGATTTTCTACCGATGTAGACTTGACTAGATATAAAGAAATTATCGAGAAACATGGAATGGTATTAGCTGGCCAAACCGCAGAAATAGCACCAGCTGATAAGAAATTATATGCTCTGAGAGATGTAACTGCAACTGTTGAATATATTCCATTTATCGCCGGTAGTATTATGTCAAAAAAGTTGGCAGAAGGAATTGATGCTCTTGTGTTAGATGTGAAAGTAGGCAATGGTGCATTTATGAAAACCACTGAACAAGCCATTGAATTGGCTGAGACGTTGGTTTCTATAGGCGAACATTTCAATAAAAAAACCATCGCATATATTACCAATATGCATCAACCTTTAGGTAAAGCAATAGGAAATTGGCTAGAAGTGAAGGAAAGTATTGATTGTTTGAAAGGTAGTGGACCATCAGACACAAACATACTTAGTCATTTACTATCCGGCACCATGATTTATCTAGGCGGAAAGGCTGATTCAGTCGACACAGGTATAGAAATGAGTAGAAAGCAAGTTGAAAATGGAAAAGCTTTTCAGAAATGGGTGGATATAGTAGAAGAACAAGGCGGTGACATTTCTTACATAAATGACCCAAAGAAGTACCCAACTGCAGGTTTTGAATTTGAATTGTTAGCTAGCAGAAAAGGATACATTCAAGCACTTGACACATTTTCAATAGGTATGGCTGCTCTTGAATTAGGAGCAGGGCGTAAAATTATCTCTGATACGATCGATCCAACTGCGGGAATTGTATTAGAAAAGAAAATTGGTGATAAAATCTTAAAAGGTGAAACAATATTGAGATGCTACACGAACAAGCCCGCCATGATTGATATTGTTACCGAACAATTATTCAGTGCAATAACAATCGGAAATGAGAAACCGGCAACAGAGGTGCTGGTAACTCACATAAGCGACAGCCAAGGCACAAGGGCATTTGAGCTTTAGCATGTTGAATTACAGAAATAATCAATTAACTTAGTTCCTCTACATTCAAAGGGCATAAAATTTAAAGGAAAGAATAATGTTTCAACGATTAATTCGCGCAATCAAGTCGATGTTCGGTGGTTTTGTAAGTTCCATGGAAAACCCGAAACTTATCCTAGAGCAAAACATTCGAGACTTAAACGATCAGATTCCGCAGATGAATGAAAATATCGCTACAGTGAAAGCGAATCTGATTATGCTTCAAAAGGAAACCAAAAGAAATGAGAAACAGATTCAGGATTTAACATCTAAGATTAAATCGGCCATTCAAGCAAATAGAGATGATATTGCGGAAGGATACGCACTTCAGCTTGAGAAGGCTAAAGAGACAATAGAGCATACCAAAGATCAATTGGAATTTGCTGAAAGAGCCTACGAAAAAGCACTAAAAGTTAAGAAAGTGTTTATGCGTGAAAAAGATCGAAAAATCCAGGAAGCAAAAGAAGCCTTACGAGCTAGTGAACGAGCAGAATGGCAATCAAAAATTGCAGATACTTTAGAGCAATTTGAAGTGGGTGGAATCGATCAGACACATGATGAGATGATCTCTCGTATCAATGAAGAAGCGGCTATGAATGAAGCTCGAATGGAAATTGCTTTAGATAGCATTGATACCAAAACCATGGAAATTGAAGCGAATGCTGAAAAAATTCGCGCTCATGAACTTGTTGAACAATTTAAGCTTGAGATGGGAACTTCATCAGGTTCTATTGCAATTGATGAGGAGCCGGCTGCTGAGGAGAAATCTCAAAAAAAATCTGTGGGTAGTAAGGAAAAAAGTTAGTACAAAATGAGCACCTCAGGTGAAGAAGAACGCGAACGTTTAAAACAGGAATATAAAGAGCATTATCGCAAGATTAAGCAAGCCAAAGAGCGCCTAAAACAAACCGAAAAGAAAGGTAAAATTGCTCAGGCACTTGATAATATGAATGCGGATGAACTTCTTGGTACTGTAGACGAATTTCTGGGTAAGGTTAGGGAAAAGGTTAATCTTTCCGAAGCAAAATTGGACATTGCTATGGATAGTATGGAGGATGAAGATTTTTCAGAAACAGCCAGAAAAGCCAAACAAGAAGAGCTTGATGAAGAAATTAAAAAGCAAAAAGCCAGAGATACTCTGAAACAAGTAAAAGCTGAGATGGGTATGTTGTATTCTGAAATTGAAAAAACAGCAGATGAAATGCAGGCTAAGAAAACAATAGGTACGAAAAAAGAAGATGATGATCAGGAAGCGGAAACTTCCGCTGATGAAAATTAATGTCTACAGAAGAACTAAACATAAATTACACCAAAGAAGCATTCCTGAATCCAATTAATCTGGGGGCATTATTGGTTACAACCATTGGTGCTTTGTTTGTAAGCAATTTGAGTATGGATGTTTCCAATTTATTGCTAACTACTGTTTTTGGGATCGAACTCATGTATTTAGGTGTAATTCCACGGTTACCACGGTTTCGAAAAAATCTTGAACTCAAAAAGATCAAAGAACGCCATGCTTCTTCTAATGAAAAAGACATGTTTCAATCGTTAGACGCTGCCAGCCAAAAACGGTTTTTAGTTCTAAAAAAATTAGCAAATCTAGTTCAGGAAAATTTTGAAAAACTTCCATATAGCTCACAAGGTTTATTAAATAACATCAAAAAGAAAATTGATGAACTTTTAGTTAATTATATCACTCTTCTTGATTTAATAAAACGCTATGAAGTGTATTTGAATACCTCTTTGGAGAGTAATTTAAAAGAAGAAGTAATTCGTCAGATCGAAGAGATTAAGTCTATTGAGTCGGAGAAATTAAAGCGAACTAAGGCTCGACGTGTCGCGATTATGAAAAAGCGATTAAACAAATTTAAAGTCGCAAAAGAAAAATATTTAGTGTGCGAGACTCATATTGAAACTATCGAAGATGCAGTTCGCTACATATATGAGCAGTCTATGACCATGAGTAATCCGGAAGAAATTGGATTTCAGCTGGATAATTTACTCACAGAAGTTGATGAAACTTCTCAGCTTATAGAAGATTTGGATCACGATATTACACCAGAATATACTACCGAATGGGAAACTGAACTTGACTTTGATTCCATTTTGGATGAATTATCTGATGATGTAAATTCAGAGACTAATCAAAAGAAAAGAGTTCAGGAATAAATTAAATGAGCACCACTTTCGAGACCCTTCTTTTTGAAGTGGATGAACAAGGCATTTGTATAATAACTATCAATCGACCTGAAAAACTCAATGCGTTGAATAATCAGGTTTTTTTGGATTTAGAAGATGCGATAAGTACGATTGAAGACGAAGCCGCAATAAAACTTGCGATCATCACCGGTTCTGGGGATAAAGCTTTTATTGCCGGTGCCGATATCAAAGAGTTTTCGGGCTTCGATTCGGTAAAAGCTTCAGAACTCTCCGCACGCGGACATAGAGTATTTCAAAAAATTGAAGATTCTGGCAAACCTATAATTGCCGCTGTAAATGGCTTTGCTTTAGGTGGTGGATGCGAATTAGCCATGGCTTGCCATCTACGTGTCGCGGCCGTATCCGCAAAATTTGGTCTACCCGAAGTAACATTAGGACTAATTCCTGGCTATGGTGGCACACAACGTTTAACTGAAATTGTTGGTAAAGCTAAGGCACTTGAGTTGATCTTTACCGGTCGTTTTATCAATGCGGTAGAAGCTAAAGAGATTGGACTCTTGAATCAGTTTGGGGAGTCTGCTTTGGAAGAGGCATTGAAATTAGCTAAATCCATCATAAAACAAGCACCACTCGCTTTAAAAAATGCTATCTTAGCTGTCAAATCTGCCGGATACATTGATGGATATGATCGGGAGGCAGATCTCTTCGGTGAACTTTTTGAAACCGAAGATTTTAAAGAAGGAACCAGTGCTTTTTATGAGAAGAGAAAACCTACCTTCTTAGGAAAATAGGAACCAATAATTAGTTCATGAGCGACGAGCCTCCATCGGGTAGTATATTATTAACATTCAATTTCCGGAGCTATTAAAATGGAATGGCTCCTCATTGTTTTAACCGTCTTTTTAAGTGGATTTTTTTCTGGGTCTGAGATAGCGTTTATATCCGCAAATAAACTAAAGCTGGAAGTAATGTCTCGCAAAAAGAATGTATTAGCGAGCTCTATCAATTTTTTTAAAAATAATCCGGATACTTTTCTAACAACAACACTTGTTGGGAACAATATCATCAACGTTCTTTACGCTACCTTGATGGCTATTTTTCTAGTTTCACCGGTTATCGGGTATTCAGAACTTTGGTTCGATCATACGCCATCTGATGTTGAAATCCTGATAATTCAGACAATAATTGCTTCTGTTATTATTATGATATTTGGGGAAATTATTCCAAAGGCAATTTTCAGATCACAAGCTGATTTCATGATGAATGTGATTGCCGTTCCTCTTAGAATTTTTTATTTCCTGCTTCGTCCTCTTATTAGTTTAGCAAACGGATCATCAAATGTTATCATTAAATGGTTTGTTCCAAATGCTGAAAAATCGGAATCTTTCTATCGGCGACAAGATGTAGAACTGATTTTTAAAGAATTAAAAGAAAGTGGCGGAAGTAGTGATTTAGACGAAGATGATTCTGAAATCCTTCAAAATGTACTCGAACTCTCGAATATGAGAGTAAAGGCATCAATGATCCCTCGAATTGAAATTCAAGCTGTTGAACGAAATACACCTGTAAATGAAGCATTGGATTTGCTTATAAAATCCGGTCATTCAAAATTACCCGTTTTCCGAGATTCAATTGATGATGTAATTGGTGTTGTATTTGCATCTGATTTCTTCGACAGCCCCACATCATTGAAGGAAATTACCCGACCGGTTAAACTCATACCATCTTCAAAAAAATCGAATGATTTATTAACCGAATTTCGTCAATCTAATCTCTCTGTTGCCATAGTTTTAGATGAGTATGGTGGTACTGCCGGAATGGTAACTATAGAGGATTTATTGGAAGAAGTAGTTGGGGATATTCAAGACGAACATGATAAAGATGATGACATCATGAAAAAGCTATCCACAAATACCTTCGTGATAAGTGGTAGTATTGAAATTGAGGAGTTAATGGAGAAGTTTGAAGAAATTGAACTCCCTTTGGAACCTTCTGAATACGACACCGTAGCGGGCTACCTGATTAACCATTTAGGGCGCATTCCAAAAGTTAATGAAGAGTTGTTAATAGAGGGCAAAAAGTTCATCATAAGTAACGCAACTCAAAGCCGTATTGAAGCGGTAAAACTCATAATAATTGAATGAGCACCATGAACAATAAGATCAAAGCGAAAAAATATGTTTGATAATTATCCCGATTGGTCACAAGACTTTGCTAGAAAATATCTAAGCAGAACCATTAACACCTTTCTATTACATGGTAATGTGCATGATCTGGTACCTTTAAGAGACGAGGAGGGTACTGAATTCCATCGGTTGAAATCATTTTTATCGGATGAGTTTTTTGGTGCTCGCGATTATGTGATTTTCTACGATCGATCTTCAGGAATTTATTTTCGGGATAAAGAATCTCAGGCAGATTTTAATCAGGCAATTGCCGGTCGAGATAGTTTGGTCGGGACAGAATATGCGAAGAAAATGCCAAAAGATCCGGTTCGTGTGTTCTCATTGCTTGAGCAATACTTTCGACTACGATTAGATCAGAAGAAAAGCGTGGCGTTGATTATCGACTATGCCGAGACCATCATTCCAATGAGTGACACTAGTTCAACAGGTAATGAAGATCGAACATCTCTGGTTTATCTAAGCCGATGGGCTCATGATCCTATGTTTTTAGCGTCGGATTTCACCAATGTGTTGATAACAGAGAATCTTTCAGATTTGAATAAAACGCTTATTCAAAATCCATACACCACAGAAATTAAAATTACGATACCTGCCGAAGAAGACCGTTTAAGTTTTATCAAATTTGAAACTGAAAACGACAAATTTGAAAAAATTTCTAGTGTTAAACCGGAAATTATTGCTCAACAGACAGCCGGATTAAACTATGTAAATATGCGTAGTGTGCTATCTAATGCTCGTGAGAATAAGGAAAAGATCACTTTTGAGAGCCTTTCAAAAAACAAGAAAGAACTTATTGAAGCAGAAGCTTATGGCTTACTTGAATTCGTGGAAACTCAATATTCACTAGATAATGTAGCCGGTCATACCCAAGTTAAGGTGCATTTGCGGCAAGCAGTGAAAGCATTGAAAGAAGGGCGACAGGACGTAATGCCAATGGGATATTTAGTCTGTGGTCCGGTTGGAACAGGAAAGACATTTTTGGTTACATGCTTCGCTTCGGAAGTTGGAATCCCAATGGTTAAATTGAAAAACTTCAGAAGCCAATGGCAGGGTGTGACAGAAGGCAATTTGGAAAAAATTCTTTCAATTTTAAAAGCAATGTCGCCGGTTGCGGTAATGATTGATGAAGCCGATGCATATTTAGGGGATCGATCTTCAGGTGGAGACAGTGGGGTTTCTTCTCGTGTATTCTCGCAAATTGCCACATTTATGAGTGATACCACCAATCGTGGTCGTATTATCTGGTTCTTAATGACTGCCCGACCAGATTTGATGCCGATTGATTTAAAACGACAGGGTAGGGCAGAAGAGCATTTGGCGCTATTTCCACCTTATACCAATGAGGAACGTGTAGAATTATATACGGCAATGAGGAAGAAAACCGGATTGAAAATGACGGAAGAATACATTCCTGCAATTATTGAAGAAGGATTTAAAACATTTTCAGGCGCCGATATGGAAGCAGCTTTAACGCGTGCCAAATTCCGTGCCGCCGCTGCCGGTAGAGTAAAAGTAACTCCGGAAATACTAGACATTGCTCTTGCCGATTTTATCCCACCAACTTATCCTGAAGAAGTAGAACTTCAAACGCTAACCGCAGTTATTGAATGTACCTCAAAGGAATTGCTGCCTGAACGCTATCGTGAGATGGACAGAAACGAGATTCTTTCTAAGATAGAGGAGCTAAATTATAGAGTAGGCTAAGGTTCTAATTCTGCTTAAAAAGTATTTTTCTAATCTTAAATTTATTAATGATTAGATACTTAAACGGTGATGTGAACTAAGAATTCAGTATTAAAATGGCTTTTAGAACGATATTATTTTTAGGAGCCCTTAATGGATGTGTACTCACAGTTTTGTAGGTTACTAAAAGAGTAAATCAGCTATCTAGTCGCATGTTAGGATTGTTGATGTTCGTCTTTTCGATTGATTTAATGATGGCCGGATTCATAAATGGAGAATGGTTAGCTGACTTTCCTCATATAAAATGGTATTGACTATTCCATTACCCTGTTATATGCCCCATTATTGTACGTGTATATAAAAACACTAACTGAAGGACGCATCAAATTTGATAAGAGGGAACTAAAACATTTTTTAGCTTTTTTTCTGCTGTTGGGCTACATCCTTCCTTTCTATTTCAAAACAAGCAATCAAAAATTGGCGATGTTGAATGAAAATGGAAATTTGGATTATGGCACTGATTTAATCACCCATATAAAGGTGTTGCATACCCTGTTGTACATTCCTTTTATTCTTGTTCTACTTAATAAATTCCGTGGTAAAATCAGGGATTCCTATTCCCCACGATCTTTCAAGTTTATAACTTGAAAGTACAAGATTTGGAAGTCACCAGGCTTCCATTAACTCCCAGCCACTTATATCAATATCTCATCAATTTCAATCATTTCTTTTTTGTTCTCATACCAATCCTGTCCGAAACGTTTTGTTTGGTCGAAATACACAGCGTAACTGTTCGTGTTCAGCGTTGTTTGCACTGAAATTCAAAAAAGAACCTCTGTACAGTACTAATGTCTGGTGGAGGATGCTCTTGAAAAGGGCTGTTGAGCCGGTTGGCTAGGGCAACCTTTACAAAAAGGTTCAAGCGGATGAATGCAACATGGTTGGACAGATACCAGCTGTATTGGGCCATTACCTTGAGCGCCAATAATATGAGTATTGTAATCAAGGTCGTCCATATCTGTATCATGACCGCATTCCGGCTGATTCCCACAAAAGACTTTAAATGTAGGTTCTGCTTTATGACACGGAAGAATATTTCGACCTGTCAACGGCTTCTTGATTGCAGTCAAAATGATGAAATCGAAAATAAGGTAATTAAGATACCAAGTTTCTTTTATTGAAGAGATTTAAGTGTGAAAAACGCCGAATTTTAAGTACTATCGAGTTTAAATCATAAGGGAACATTATGAAACGAACTATTCTATTTTTTTTACTGATTGGAATCTCATCACCATTATTAGCGCAGCCACAATTTCGAGCTTTACTGTTTACCAAAACAGCGGGTTGGCATCACGAGTCTATCAATGAAGGGGTAGATGCTCTTCGGGAACTAGGTAAAAGGCATCAGTTTGATGTAGACTGGCAAGAAATGGCTTGGCAAATTAATGATGATAATTTGGCAAACTTTGATGTAATTATTTTCTTGAGTACAACCGGTGATATATTAAATGAAGAACAGCAAGCAGCCATGGAGCGATTCATTCAATCAGGGAAAGGGTATGTTGGCATACATGCTGCATCAGATACTGAATATGAGTGGGAATGGTATACCCAATTAGTTGGTCGGATGTTTTCGCATCATCCGGCAAACCAAACAACTCGTGTAACCGTAATCGACCGTAAGTTTCCAGGCTTAGAACGAGTGCCGGATTCCTATTTATGGACGGATGAGTGGTACAGTTTTGGTGAGGAAAAAGCAGATAATTTGAATTATTTACTCACTATTGATGAAAGTATGTACGACATACAACCTCACTGGGATGAAGATAAAAAAGTGGGAATGGGTGAGTTTCACCCGAGTGCTTGGTACCATCAATTTGATGGTGGTCGATCATATTATAATGCTATGGGGCATATGCCCGAGACATTTGAAGATGCCATGTTTATGGAAATGCTATACGGCGGAATTTATTGGGCGGCGACTGGGCAAGGGCTTAAGTAGAGGTCGCTTTTTTTGGGTTGATAAAAAATTTTAAAATTAAATAGGTGATCAATCCGGTTATAGAAAGTGCAGCGGTTAGTAGCATTCTATTTATCAAATCGCTGATTGGCATTGCTGTTCCAAAGAATGCAATGGTATCCATCAAAAGAAGTGAGCCAACCACAAAAAGCAGTGCCCTGAATTTCTGTGTTTTTGGAATGATGACAACAAGTAAACCCGTAATCACTCCAGTTGCAATACTCGTTAAATAATGTACATTTGTTGTACTAGTTATTTCATCAAGTCCAAAATAAAGCCCCAAATTAAAAAGGCTATCGGACAAGAAATATGCTCCAATTAGGCCGGTTACAAAGCTTAAACCAATTTTCGAACGTTCTGTCTTTTCTATCAAAGTATTATCGGGTTCCGGTTAGGTTATTATATATGCCACTCTCATTCACTTTGAGTTTGTCTGAATTTCGGTTGTAAATATAAGAGACAACTTGGTAAACAACTCCATTAGAATGAATCGGAATAACCATTTTTCGGTACTCATTTGGTATTCAAAATTTGGGCCGCACTATTCATATTCATCTAAATATTTGGCATGATATTCATGGGTAGATTCAATTTTAAATAATTCTCCAAATACGAAGTTTTTTGCATCAGCTTCGAAAACTACGCAGGGATAAGTTCCCAAATCGAACAGCTTTCCAGTAATTGCTCCGGTACCAAAAAGGGAACAATGTCTTCTGATAAAAAGAGCTGCATCAATATCATACATAGATTATAGAAGGTCGTAATTAAAGATATAATTGGGCCTGAATTTTTTTGTAAATATAAAAAAAGCCGACAGTTTTCACTGCCGGCTTTATGAGTCAGGAAATTGAGTAAGTTTGATTACTCAACAATAAATTTTCCATTCATTAATGCGTAATGACCGGGAAAACTACAAATGAATGTATACTCTCCAGCAGCTGGAGCTTCAAATTCAATGGTAGTTTCTTCACCACCGCCAATTAATTCAGTGTTTACTATAAAACCTTCACCATCTGCAGGAATATAGTCGTTATCGCGAGCTTGAATTGCTTTTTGAGCAAATGCACCCATTTCAATACCGGAAGATAATAGTACCCAATTATGACCCATAGCAGCTTTAGGTAACTTACCAACATGTTTAAGTGTCAATACAATGGTATCGCCTTCTTTAACGGTAATCTCGCTTAAGTCGAATCTCATTTGATCGTTAGATTCGATCACAATTTCAACTTTGTCTGCAGCAGCTTTAACTGCGGTTACTTCTGCTATTGGATTGATGAATAACAGTGCAAATAGTGTAATTATAAAATACATGTGCCTCTATTGAATATTAGTTTTAAAAATTCTGACTAGTATATCTTTTAAGTGTGAAGATTATGTGAATTTACTGTATTCAAGAAATTCATAAATCGGAAATAAATATGAACCTTTCCTGTTTTACAGCGACTATTATTATTGAGTGAAGAAAATAAGAAAACATATTCCCTATGACTATTTGGTGCAGCAATATCAGGGTGGGGATATGGAGGCGATAAAGATGTTAATTCGACAATTCGATGGGAAGTTGAGAAAACAGATATTGCGACAAACCTGTGATAAAGCTTCTTTAGACGACGTAGCACAGGAAAGCTGGTATGCAATTATTCGAGGACTTGGCAGTGTAAACTTTCGAATCAGTTTTGATGTTTGGGCTTTGAGTATTGCTCGACGAAAGGGGATAGATTGGATTCGAATTCAGCAGAAAAATCGCGATCGATTCAGATTATATTCTGAAGAAAATGTGCATGATATCAGCTCAAAATTAAACGAATTTGAAACGTCGACAGATCAGGTACATTTGCTTCGGCAAAGCATTCAGCAATTGCCTCAAACCCAGAGAATAGTGTTAACCATGTTTTATCTGGAAAATCTGAGAATAGATGAAATTTCCGAGATTTTAGAAGTCTCGAAAGGAACAGTCAAATCACGGCTTTTTTATGCACGTGAAGTCTTAAAAAATAAAATTAAATCAAAAACTATAGACCGGTGAACATCATGAAAAAAGAAGATATAGACACGCTTATTAAAGAATCGTTAAGTAATGAAGATGCAGATTTTTATAATCAACTAGATGAGCCGGGAATGTTTAAACAATGGGGTAATATATATACCTCAAAACTTGGTGGCTGGGCCGTACTATTAACATTTTTTCAGTTAATATTCACCGTATTGGCAGTTTGGTTAGGTGTTGAATTTTTTACCTCAGAAGTAAGCGATTCTCAACTTATGTGGGGTGCAGGTTTATTCATGAGTTTAATAGCGGTGTCTCAAATAAAAATGTGGCATTGGATGCAAATGGATAAAAACACGATTTTGCAAGAGATGAAACGAATTGAATTTCAAATAGCGATTTTAACCGAAAAAATATCTGAAGAGAGTTAATAAAACCGAATTCTTCAATTTCTTAACTCTCCCAGAATTTTTTCACGCAATATGTTTTAAAATTTGGTTGCTTAGTTTTTAATTGCCGGTGTTTTAAATTTTGGAGGTGAAACCTCAATTTTTTCCATTTCTTCAAGCATTTTCAGCACTTCCTGAACAGCGCGTTCTAGCTGCGGATCTCGACCTTCTGAAAGAGATCTTGCATCTTGTCTAACCTCGATGTCTGGTGATACTCCTTCATTTTCTGCTATAAATTCATTCTTCACCGGATCAAAAACCGCATTATCCGGAGCTGTTAATGCACCACCATCCATTAAACTATAATGCACAGAGGATTTTACAAGTCCACCCCAGGTAGTTTGTCCGATTAGCGGTCCGGCATTTTGTTGACGGAATACCCAAGGGAAAAAATCTCCCCCCGAACCTGCCATTTCATTTATTAATAGTGCTTTTGGCCCCAGTATTCCGGCAGGTAATTTAAACGGTTTACCATTCGGTACTTCATTTGTGATTGCAGCTCTTAATGATCTGGTCATTAAATCAACCATGTAATCGTCTAAAAGACCACCGCCATTGAAACGTTCATCAATTACAGCACCCTCTTTATCCTGTTGTGCAAAAAAGTATCTGTTAAAAGAAACAAAACCGGGACCACCCGTATTTGGAACCCAAATGTATGCAAGTTTACCATCAGACAGTTCATCAACCATCCTTCGATTATCTTCAACCCAAGCACGTTGTCTCAATGAATTTTCACTTCTAATTGGTTCAACAATTTCAGTCCATGAATTTTCGAATTCTGCTTTATCATTTAGATGGAGCATCGTTTGCTTACCCAAAGTACCATCAAAAAATTTGAAAGGATTGTCATCAGCAGTTAATTCCTTTCCATTAACACCGACCAAGTAGTATCCTTCTTCTAAGTTCATTCCTGGGCGATCAAGAGGACTACTTAATCCCGGGTTCCAGTTTTCAGTGGTATAAATTCGGTCGATTTTCCATCGGTTTTTATCAATAACCAAGTCGGCGCCTAAAAGTCCGACATTCACACTCTCATTCGACGGAAAATCACCACCAAATACAAAACTATGACCTACCGACATTTCACCGTTCAATTGATCTAAAATGTACGTTAGATCTGCCCGATGTTTGACAAATGGTACTAAAGGGGCGTATCGGTCATATACTTTATTCCAATCGCGACCATGCATATTCGGATCATAGAAATAATCACGTTCGTATCTCCAAGCTTCTTCAAACATCTGTTTCCATTCAGCCCCGCGATCTAATTTCATTTGCAAATTAATGGAAACATTATCACCACCACTTCCACTTGCACCAGCCGTACTTGCAATGCTCCAGCCCGGTCCGGCTTGAGAAAGAATTTTATTCCCATCTGATGAAATTGTGAATCTTTGTATTCCTTCCAAAAAAGTCTCAATCTCTTGATCCTCTAAAGTGAATTTATGTACTGTCTGATTTCCAAATCCTTCACCACTTTCACTTATAAATACACTTCCTGCCGGGCCCGCTGCCAGACTCGTATAGTTGCCAACTGGAATTGGTAAAGCTATCGTTCTGCGATCAATTCTTTCATAATTGATGACCAAAAATTCATCTTTTGATTCATCGTTTGATTCGTCATCACCACCATCTTCATCTTCCGCTTTTTCATCTTCAGGTTCAACAATTTCTTCATCACTTTTAGGGATGAATGGAGAATCTTGATCTGAGTTTAGCACAATTACGTATGCAGCGTAGGAAGGATCAGAGGTAATTGCACTAGTATTTGCCCAACCGGAACCAAGTGCAACATCTGTACTTGCAATGAAATAAAAATGCTTCATATCTCTATCCCAAGCAGGAGAAAAAGCGTCAGCAAAAGAGTCGGTTAACTGTTTCAATGAGTTTTCATCGGCCGACCAGACCATGATTTTCCTGAAATAATTTGAACCGGACATTGAATATGCTAATTGTTTCGAATCAGGTGACCAAGTAAGCCCCATTGAACCTCTTTCGATGTTTACACCGCCGAAACCAATGGTTTTAATATCTTGCGACTCTAATTCTACCACTCGAACTCTTAAGTCATCATCCACAAAAGCAATGAAGTTTCCATCGGGCGACCATGTAGGCTCCCATGCCATTTTGGATTCGCCAATATCAACAATTGATTGATTTGACATTCCATCCTGATCTACTAAATGCAGTGCATATCCTTCCTGACCTTCGTCAGAAAACCATGCAATTTGATCACCTTTTGGCGACCAAATGGGAGCCCGGTCAGCTGCATCTGAAGATTGTGTTAAATTTCTGGCATCTCCATTTTCTACGGGGATTGTAAATATATCACCACGAGCAGAGGCAAGCACCCTTTTTCCGGTAGTTGATAAGGAAACAGAACGAGCTCGATCAGTTACATTCTCCCATTTCTCCTCAGCCCATGGAAAATCACCGTTTATGGAAATTTCCAATTGTTTTGAATCACCATTATCTGGATTTACAATGTGTAGATATCCATTTTGTTCGATGATTAATTGACCATTTCCGGCAGCTAATTGTTTTATATCTGTATCTTTGAATTTGGTTATTTGATTTAACTCTTGTGTTGCTACAGAGTATGACCACACATTCATAATCCAATCACGATCAGATAAGAAATAGATCGTTTCATTCACCCAAACAGGGTGAAGATCAATGGTTCGTTCGTTTGGAATTAACACTTCATCATTATTAGCTAAATCAAGAACAACAAGCGGAGTATTTTGGCCACCTCGGTAATTGCGCCATTCATCTTCCCAACGGCTTACTCTGTCAATTACAATCCGGTCACCTTTTGGTGAAAAAGAACCATCAAAACCCCATTGTTTTGATACTAATGAAGCCGGACCACCATCTATCGATACAGTCCACAATTTATCATAGGATGTTGGTGCAGAACCTCTTGATGAAGCATATAAAACACGATCGCCATCCGGTGACCAACCTCGAACAAAAGAAGAAGAAGGATGCCAAGTTAATCGAGTGGGTTCGCCACCATCGGCTGAAACGATAAACACTGAATAATTACCGGTTCTATTTGATGAGAAGGCAATCCATTTTCCATCCGGTGAAAAGTGAGGACTTGATTCAACCGCAGAGGTACTAGTAATTCGAACAACATTATTTCCATTATGATCGGATACCCAAATATCTGAACCATAAGTAAATGCAATTTTTGTTTCACTGATAGAAGGTTCCCGCAGTAATCGGGTTCCTTGAGCTATCGAAAATGTAGAAGCGAGAAAAAGTAAGACGATTGTAAAGAAAAGTGCAGCGGTTTTATGTGCCCGAATCATGGTTTGTTCCTTTTAGAGTTTAAGGTTCCTCATATTTGAAGCAGAAATAAAGAAATGAATTTGAAGTTTCCTACTAGAATTAGATTTTTGATTGATTATTCGAGATAAGAAAAAAAATTCAATTTCTTATCAACTTTACTACCTTCTGCGATCACACTCACTGTAGAATAATTAACAAAAATGAAAAAGGAATTAGAGTCGATTCGAATAAGGCTGGATGAAATCGACCGAAGTATATTAACGGCACTTGCAGAAAGGCAGGATTTGGTGAAAGAAGTATCGTCGTACAAATTAACTTCAAACACCGGTATTCGCGATTTAGAACGCGAAGAGCGCCTACTGAATAAAATCCGTGATATTGCGGCTGAAATAGGATTAGATCGATATTACGCTGAGCATTTATTTCGAGAGATCATAACTAACTCAGTGCGCTATCAAACACATTCATTAGTTGATCATCAGAATGAAAATAATGGAAATCACATTTCGATAAGTTATCAGGGGACAGATGGCGCGTATAGCCATTTAGCAGCTCAGCGACATTTCAACGAGCGATACGACCATGTTGATTGCTATGGTTACGACACATTTCAGGATGCTGCAAAAGCACTGAAAGATGGACATGTGAATTATGCGCTGTTACCGATAGAAAATACAACTGCAGGCTCTATCAACGATACCTACGATATTCTAGGTGATTCAAAATTGCACATAGTTGGTGAAGAGATCATTAAAGTAGTTCATTGTTTATTAGCCGTGGAGCAAGTGGAAGTGAGTCAGATTCGTAGAATATTATCTCACCCAAAAGCTATTGAGCAATGCACAAGCTTTCTGGCAAAATTGCCAAGATGTACGGTTGAATCATATTTGGATACGGCCATTTCTGCTAAGAAAGTGATGGATGATAGAGATTTATCGCAGGCGGCTATTGCAGGGGCTCATGCAGCAGATCATTATGGATTACACATCATAGCTCACGACATTGCCAATCAGAAAGAGAATTTCACACGTTTTGTGGTAGTCTCACACGAGCAGGTTATTGTAGATCAACAAATCCCATGCAAGACTTCACTCATGATGGTTACTTCTCACAAAGAGGGTTCCTTAGTTGATTGCCTGAATGTGCTGCACAAGCATGATATCAATATTTGTAAACTTGAATCACGACCACGAATGAACGAGCCTTTTCGATATTCTTTTTATATAGATATTGAAGCCAATGCAGCAGACCCAAATACAGAAAAAGCATTAAAAGCTTTAGCCAATGAAGCTGAAGAAGTGAAAATTTTCGGTAGCTATGCGAAGCAAATCAATAGTTAACTAAAGTAAATATGCTAATCAAATGTTGATGAAATTGGCGTTATAAAAACTAGATTTCTATTGAACAGGCTCCAAATCAATTGCAGATTTTATAGCTCTACAAAACTCATATCCCAAATTGAGCACAAGTTTTTATACTGAAACAGCAGTTAGTTAAAGGATACTATAAATTATTTAAGTCGGATTTTTCCATCCAACCATTCGAGTTCAAACTCTTTTCCTTTATTCAGGTTTGATGAGGATCTAACCCACTTTTCACCCTGCCATACACGTACGAAACCTTTTTCAAGTGGTATGTTTGGATTTTTAGATTCTAATAATTGCTGAAAAGAGTGCAGCTGATGTTTACGATTAGTAAATAATTTCTCGGTAGCCTGAGCTAAACGTGCGCTAAGATGAGCAACCTCTGCCGAAGCTAATTCCATTTTCTGTTTCACAGCCAACAAAGCATAACTTTTTGAAAGATGTTGAACACGATCTTTATAAAATTGAATGGCACCAACGGTATTTATTTCTACACGGCGAGTTAAATCCTCCACCAGCATTCGCACTTCGTTGACATCCGGAGTTGCATAAACAGCTGCCTGAGTTGGAGTTGCGGCGCGTAAATCAGCAACAAAATCTGAAATAGAGAAATCAACTTCATGTCCTACGCCACTGATTATTGGGAGCGTACAATCAGAAATGGCTCTTGCAACAGCCTCTTCATTGAAAGGCCACAAATCTTCCAATGATCCACCACCACGACTAATTATTATCAAATCAACATTTTGTGTATTGGAGAAAAACTCAATTCCATTCACAATTTCTGCAGCTGCATGCACACCTTGAACACTGGCATGGAATAAGTCTATCTCGGCCACCGGCCAACGTTTTTCGAGTGTAGATCTAATATCCTGAAAAGCAGCCGTGGTTTTGGAAGTAACCACTCCAATTCGCTTCGGATACTTTGGAAGGGCCTTTTTATGGATATCATCAAACAAACCTTCAGCTTTTAATTTAGCCTTGAGTTCTTCAAATGCTTGTTGAAGTTTCCCGATTCCAGCCTGTTGAACCAAACCGACAATCATTTGATACCGGCCATGAGGAGCATAAACTTGAACATCACCACCTACTACAATTTGTTGACCATCAGTAAGTCGAATCCCATTTCTCTGGATAGTATTTCTCCAAATTACGCAAGGTAACTGTGCCCCGGAATCTTTCAGCGTAAAATAAATATGACCGTTTGCACTTTGCTTAACATTACTGGCTTCCCCTTCAACCAGAATATCCACGAAGTTCTGCTCCAATATGTTTTTGATTTTCCCGGTTAACTCAGTTACGGTAGGGATATCAAATAAAAAAGGAATTTGTTTGGCCATACTTTGATTGGATTTCGGCGAATGATAAGGATAATTTGGCGCCATTTCAGTCTACCTTTATGAATCTAAAAGAAGCCCAAAAATATATTGAATCAAATATTCCCATGACCAAGATTATGGGCATGAAGATTCTCGAATTATCCAGAGAATCGGTTTGTGTTGCAATGCCGCACGCTCCAAATGTAAATCATCAGGGCTCGGCTTTTGGAGGAAGTATCGACAGTTTATTTTTTGTGACCAGCTGGGCATACGTTCAGCTGTTGATCGAAGACATCGAGCCACATCCCAGAATTGTAGGTCGAAGAGGGAAAACCACTTTTTCTAAACCCATTAAATCAGATTTTGAAGCAAAAGTTTTAATGCCGGATGAAGCAGCCATTCAGGTTTTTATTGATGATTTAACTCTGAAAGGAAAAGGGAGAATCAAAGCAAAAGCAGTGGTAGAATATGAAGGTGAAATTGCTGCTGAATTTGAAGGCGATTTTGTGGTTTTGAAAAATTAATAATGATACCTAAGTAGGATGATATATAGATTTGGATCGTTTACTTTGTAAACCATTTTATGTTCATCATTTATTTTTCTACTCCATAAACCGGAAATACTATGCTTTAAAGCTTCAAGTTTTCCAATCCCATTAAACAGATCGCTTGTTGTTTCATTGATAAGTAAATGGATTCGATTTTGGATTTTCTTACAGTCTTTATCCAAAATTGGTAATACTCACAAGCGTTTATTTGTATACATAAGGTTCATTCAACCAACCCTTTCTTTTCTCCGCCATTATCTGCTAATTCTTGAAACGACTCAAAAAGCTTTATTGCGTTTTTCAGTGAGTGGTGTAAATAAGCCGTTTCGTTAAGGGATTCATATTCATCTAGGGAAATCATCACTACGGATTGGTTACGTTTTCGTGTAATAATAACCGGTTCCGCATCATTGACTACTTAATCCATAGCTTTCGTAAATAAATAAATAATCTAGTACAGAATGCTGTACAATTGACAATTGAATTATATAATTATCAAGATGGAAATATCTTAGTAATTGATACATACTCATGTTTTAATCTGATATATTTGTGTGAATTTTGAACTTTGATTGCAAAAATCATGCTCCTAAAAAACATCCGACCTATCAGTAAATCACACAAAGGTGATGAAAAAACCGACATCAGAATTGAAGAAGGGAAAATTACTGAAATTGGAGTAGGGCTTAAGCCAAAGGCGAACGAGGAATTACACGACTTTAAAGGTGCGTATGCAAGCCCGGGTTGGATGGATATGCACGTTCATTTACGTGAACCTGGATTTGAGCACAAAGAAACTATAAAGACAGGTTGTGATGCTGCAGCTTTTGGTGGATTTACAGCCATAGCGTGCATGCCAAATACAAGACCTGCAACGCATACACGTGATGTTGTAGAGTTCATCATCTCAAAAGGAAAAGAAACGCCTGTGGATGTACATCCAATTGGGTGTGTGACAAAAGATCGTGCAGGAAAATCTATTGCAGAAATGGGCGACATGCATAAAGGTGGTGCCGTTGCATTCAGTGACGATGGTGATCCGGTGTATGATTCACAAGTGATGCGCGTTGCTTTAGAGTACGCTTCGATGGTCGGTGCTCCGATCATCAATCATGAAGAAGATTTGCAATTATCACGCCCGGGACACATGAACGAAGGTGCGGTATCAACCCGGCTCGGTTTAGATGGAACTCCCGGAATTGCTGAAGAAGTAATGATTGCCAGAGATATTTTATTAGCTGATTATACAGGCGGACATATCCATGTGGCTCACATCAGTACAAAAGAAGGTGTAGATTTGGTGAGACAGGGCAAAGCAAAAGGAATTAACGTAACCACAGAAGTATGTCCACATCATTTTGATTTAACAGATGAAGAAATCGATCATCAGAAATTCAGTACAAATTTTAAAATGCACCCGCCTTTACGAACTCAAGAAGATGTGGATGCCATGATAGAAGGTCTGGTGGATGGAACCATTGATGTGATTTGCACGGATCATGCCCCACATGCTGTCGAAGAAAAGGAAGTAGAATTTATTTATGCGCCCAATGGCATAATAGGCTTGGAAACTTCCTGGTCGATCTCAAATATGAGACTTCATCAAACCAAAAAGTTAGACTTACAGCAAATGGTTGAGAAGATGAGTGATAAACCGCGTGAGATTTTAAATCTACCGGAACTAAAAATTGAGGAAGGAGCAGCTGCAAACTTAACTTTTTTCAATACCGATGAAAAGTGGGTGTTTGATGTGAAAAATGTTCGGTCAAAATCACGAAACTCCCCATATTTAAACACCGAGCTTACGGGGCGCGCACTTGGGATATTCAATCGCGACCAATTAGTACTGAACAAATTGCGATGATTCTCGCTTACGAAACATCCACTGATGTATGCTCGGTTGCTTTTCAAAACTCAGAAGGTGAAATTTTTGAGAAACGAATACAGGGCAGATCAGTTCATTCAGATCATTTATTTTTATTCACTCAAGAATTGATGGGCGAGCATAGTTTTTCTATTAATCAGATTAAAACAGTATTGGTGAGTATTGGGCCGGGATCGTATACAGGATTGCGAATTGCAGCAAGTGCAATCAAAGGAATTTTCTTTCAATCAACAGTGGAAGTTTATGCGGTAAATACCTTGGCCGGATTCACAGGTTTTTTTTTGGATTCAATGGTCGGAACCGTGCATTCTATCATTGATGCAAGACGGATTCATGTATATCATCAACAGTTTGAAGTTGGTGAAAGTATAAAGCCTATTACTAAACTAAATATATTGGAAATATCTGCATTTGAAGAAATGCTCCAAGCGGGACAAAAAGTAATCGGCACAGGATTGAATCGAATCAATCCTAGAAAATTGAACGGAATCGAATTATTTGATTCGGAAAGTATCAGTGCTGAAAACTTGATTAAACTGTATACTCAAGATTCAGAAAGTGTGTTCATTAAACAGACAACACTTTCAAACTTGGATCCAATCTACATCACCAGTAATCAGGTAAATAATTCTTCTGTTTAATAATGGGTAATTGAATGGATGTATCATCGGTTTTGGCACAAAAGACACCAAAATATCCAGTCCCGTTTAATTGCAATAACTCTTCGTTTCGGTTAGATGATTGAAAGATTCTAAACTCAGGATTAAGAAATATTGGATTATTAATTATCAGTTAATTTGATATTGGCTGCATTAGTCTCAGTAAATAAAAGTTTAAATCCCTATTTTGGCGAAAATTTTAGAAGGAGTTTATGAGTTGGTTTAAGCGGAACGACGAAAACATTCAAACCTCTACCAAAAAAGAAATGCCGGAAGGTGTTTGGGTAAAGGTACCTACCACCGGCGAAACCATTCACCGCAGAGAGCTGGAAGATAATCTATTTGTTGATCCACTTAGTGGGTATCATTTTAGGATTGGAGCGGTTAAATACTTAAAAATTCTTTTTGATGATAATAAATACACCGAGATAGCCGGCGACATCATTTCCAATGATCCTCTCGAATTTACCGATCGTAAAAAATATACTGATCGCTTGGACGCTGCCTATGCTAAAACCGGACTTTCTGATGCAGCCATTGTTGGAGTTGGTAAAATTAATGGATTGGATCTTGTTGTAGGTTGTATGGATTTTAGTTTTATAGGTGGAAGTATGGGCTCTGTTGTTGGAGAGCGCTTAGCTCAAGGCGCCGATTATGCACTGAAGCATAGAGTTCCATACATGATTATCTCCCAGTCTGGTGGCGCTCGAATGATGGAAAGTGTTCTCAGCTTAATGCAATTAGCAAAAATTTCGTCAAAATTAGCATTGTTAGATGATGCAGGCGTGCCATTTATTTCGTATTTGACTAACCCAACTACGGGTGGCGTAACAGCCAGTTTTGCAATGCTTGGCGATTTTAATGTGGCTGAACCGGGAGCATTAATTGGGTTTGCAGGTCCACGAGTTATTCGTCAAACTATCGGAAGGGATTTACCGGAAGGATTCCAAACATCGGAGTATTTACTGGAGCATGGATTTTTAGATTTCATCATTAAACGGACTGAGATGAAAGAAAAGATTACTCAGCTTTTAAAATTGATTCTACACAAATAATAGCCAACCATGTATGTAGCGATTGGTTTTCTGAGAAATCGCTACCTACAATTTTAAAACAATAGACTATGCGATTACCGTTACAATTATGTATTGCTCTGGTTTTCTGTGCCAGCTTTTCTGTAACTGCTCAAGAGCGCCGGCCCATTGAATTTGAGCACCTTTTTGATGGTACCTTTACCCCAAATCGAATTCAAAATATTCGATGGATGAATGACGGTAACTTTTATTCAGTAACAGATGGGCAAACTATCACTAGGTTTAATATTACAGATGGTTCCTTTGAAATATTATTTGATGGAAGCCTACATAATGATATAGCTGTTCAGGGATATGAATTTTCTGCCGATGAGAACTTGATCTTAATTAAAACCGATGTTGAGCAACTCTGGAGAAGATCAACAAAAGAAAACTATTACATTTTTAATCGTTCAGATAATAGCCTAACAAAACTCACTCAAAGTGAAGAAAAACAACAATACGCAGAATTAAATGCAGATGGTGATAAGGCTGCATTTGTACAGAATAACAACCTTTTTTGGGTGGATTTAACTACTGGTGAGGAATCGCAAATCACCGAAGATGGTGAATTTAATTCCATTATAAATGGTGCTGCCGATTGGGTATATGAAGAGGAATTCAGTTTCGCAAAAGCCTGGTTTTGGTCACCTAATGGAGACAGAATCGCTTTTTATCGATTTGATGAAGCACTTGTTAAAGAATTTAGCATGCAGCAATGGGGGTCATTATATCCGGATCAAATCCGCTTCAAATATCCAAAAGCGGGAGAAGAAAACGCAAAACTAAGCATTCGTGTATTTGACTTGAATTCCGGCGAGACAACTACAATGGATATTGGTGAAGAAACAGATCAATATATTCCACGCATCAACTGGACTGATGACAATAATATACTTGCCATTAGAAGGATGAATCGTCTGCAAAATAAGGAGGATCTTCTTTTTGCGAAGGTTCAAACCGGTGAAGCCACATTAATAATGTCTGAAACCAGCGATACCTGGCTGGATGTGCATGATAATCTCTTTTTTCTGGATAATGGTAAACAGTTTATTACAATCTCGTCGAAGAGTGGCTTCAATCATGTTTACTTGTACAGTTTGGAGGGTGAAGAATTGCGCCAAATCACCAATGGTGAATATGACGTAACTCAGATTGTTGGTTACGATGAACGACAACACAATTTATACTATATGAGCACCGAAGTTTCACCGATGCAACGGCATTTTTATCGTATTCGGGTAGATGGTCGTCGAAAACGAAGTATGACTGAGACGGAAGGATGGTATTCTATTAACATGAGTCGCGACTTTAAATATTATATTCAAACGCATTCCGATTTCGATCAACCACCGGTAATTACCTTGCATGAAGGAGGCGATAAATTGGTTCGAGTTATTGAAGACAATGCTGTATTAAATGAAAACTTACAGGCATTCAATTTTCAGCAGAAAGAATTTATGACGATGGATGTGAATGGTGCTTTATTAAATGCCTACATGATTAAGCCGCCAAATTTTGATGAGAATGCAGAATATCCGGTTTTAATGTATGTGTATGGTGGTCCCGGCAGCCAAACTGTTACCCATAACTTTGAAACAGGTGAGCGCTCCATGTGGCATCAGTATCTTGTAAATCAGGGGTATATTGTAGTTTCTGTTGATAATCGTGGAACAGGCGGTCGTGGTGAAGCATTCAAAAATCAGACGTATAAACAGCTTGGAGTTTTGGAAACGGAAGATCAGATTGAAGCGGCACTTATTTTAGCAGAACTTCCATTTGTGGATGCAGATCGTATTGGAATATGGGGTTGGAGTTATGGGGGATATATGAGTTCGTTAGCTTTAGCAGAAGGAAATGATGTATTTGCATTTGCGATTGCCGTTGCTCCTGTTACTCACTGGAAATTTTATGATACTATTTACACTGAGCGTTTTATGCAAACTCCACAGCATAATCCGGAAGGGTATGAGGCAACTGCGCCAATAAATGTAGCCGAAAAAATAAAAGGTGATTATTTACTAATTCATGGTACAGGGGATGATAATGTACATTATCAGAATACCGTAGAAATGGTTCGGGCTCTAATTGAGTATGATATTCAATTCGAAACCATGTTTTACCCCAATTTAGATCACGGAATTTACGGTGGAAATGCCCGCCCTCATCTTTGGAAAATGATGAGTAACTTTGTCCAGGAAAAACATTAACAACATTGTCATCGCGGACTTGATCCGGGATCTGGGTTGAATTGAATTCTCTAGATTCCCACGAAGGGATGCCATTGGCACTGCTTTCGAAGGAATGACTTTTATAGAAACTCGAATACATGCGATTTGCTGATTACGCCAAAATTTATGTAACTGCTGGAAATGGGGGAGATGGTTCTGCACATTTCCGCAGGGAAAAATATATTCCAAAAGGTGGTCCGGATGGCGGAGACGGTGGAAAAGGTGGAAGTATTGTTCTAAAAGGCAATCAGAATTTGAACACCTTGCTAGATCTTAGATATAAAAAATACATCAAAGCAAAAAGAGGAGAACATGGAGCAAAAA
>Ga0316205_10001249_pt1 | contig 34502 bp, 31 predicted proteins | sample 3monthpyrite_MG_FD_204941 | JGI IMG/M metagenome (GOLD analysis project Ga0316205, IMG submission 204941) | Microbial mat bacterial communities from mineral coupon in-situ incubated in ocean water Damariscotta River, Maine, United States -... | ecosystem: Environmental > Aquatic > Marine >...
ACGATTTATACATCGGCGTACCAGTTAAATTGGGCAAAGGCGGAATTAAAGAAGTGATTGAAGTTGACTTAACCGATTCAGAGCAAGAACTTATGAGTGCTTCAGCATCTGCCGTTCGCGGAACATTAGATGCGTTCAAAGCATTAATGAATAAGTAAACAAACGAGGACTTAGGTCTTCACTACTTGCATTTTAAATCCCTCGTATCTTTGATGTGGGGGATTTTTTTTACTCTCTCGTTATGGACACTATTAAATGGGGAATTATTGGCTGCGGTGATGTTTGCGAGATAAAAAGTGGCCCCGGGTTACAAAAAGCAACGCATTCCCAACTTGTTGCGGTTATGCGTCGCAATGCTGAAAAGGCTAAAGATTTTGCCCACCGACATGGGGTTCCGAATTGGTATTTCCGCCCCGAAGAGCTTATAAACGACCCTGAAGTAAATGCGATTTATATCGCAACACCTCCAAAATTTCATCTGGAATATGTAAAGTTGGCTGCAAAATCCGGGAAACCAATTTATCTGGAAAAGCCAATGGGACGGAATTATCAGGAATGCAAAGAGATGATAGAAATTTGTGAGTTGGCAGACGTTCCACTTTTTGTAGCCTATTATCGAAGAAAACTCCCCTACTTTCAGAAGGTAAAGTCGCTGCTCGAAAGTGGCATCATTGGAACACCAACTTTGATCAAGTTGGAATTGTATAAATCAATAAAACCTGATGACAATAGCCCAACTACCAACTGGAGAGTTGAACCTGAAATTTCCGGAGGTGGATATTTTCATGATTTAGCTTCCCATCAATTTGATTTGCTAGAATATTTCTTTGGGGAAATAACTCAAGTTCACGGGGTAAAAAATACAGCACTTGTTAAAAATTCTGCCGAAGATAGCATCAGCTCAAGTTTTCAATTTAAGTCGGGATTAATCGGTTCAGGCAGTTGGACGTTCACCTCTTTGTATGATCAGTTTAAAGATGAGGTTTTGATTATGGGAACAAAAGGTAGAATCACTTTCGGTTACTTTAATGGAAATATTCCAATTGTAGTTGAAACAGATACCGGCAAACAAGAATTTATTATCCCTTATCCCGCACATGTACAGCAACCACTTATCCAAACTATTGTCGACGAATTGAGAGGAATCGGGACATCACCTAGCACCGGCAAAACAGGTGCGCGTGCAAATTGGGTTATTGATCAGGTGTTGAATTAATTAGCGGTAGATTTTATTGCCGAAACTTCACGATAACTGATACATTTCACCTTTCTATTCAACGAATGTATTTTTATATGAAATTTTCTCCGCACTCAATTCTTCTTATTTCTCTTTTAATGTTGATGTTGGCACCAACTTCAATCAATGCACAATCCGATGTCCAAATCCCGGTTATCGAAAATGGTATTACACAAGTAATCCCCGAATTAGAAAATCCTTCAAACTGGATTCGGGAAGATTTATGGGTGGAAACAGAATTTGATACCGACTTGGATGGGCGCATGGATCGAATGCACGTTGCCGTAACTAGGCCAGTTCAAACAGACGATGGCTTGAAGCTTCCTGTGATCTACGAAACCAGTCCATATTACGCTGGTACTGCTCAATTTGAAGACGGATTATTCTGGAATGTTCGTCATGAATTGGGAGCGCTTAGTGATGAGAAAAAACAGGAATTAGAAAACCAGCGCGTACATCCCGAAGTAATTCGTCGTGGTCAACGCCCGGTTATCTCAAACTCTCAACTTCTAACATGGATTCCACGAGGATACATAGTTGTACATTCATCCTCACCGGGAACCGGTTTGTCGGATGGATCGCCGACTGTAGGTGGAGACAATGAATCATTAGCACCAAAAGCTGTGATAGAATGGTTAAATGGAAAAGAAAACGGGTTCACATCCCGAAAAGGAAATGAAAAGGTCGAAGCGTTTTGGTCGACCGGAAAAGTTGGGATGACCGGAACATCCTACAATGGCACATTACCATTAGCTGCCGCAACAACCGGCGTTGAAGGGTTAGAAGTTATCATCCCGATAGCACCGAATACTTCTTACTATCACTACTATCGTTCGCATGGTTTGGTTCGCAGTCCGGGCGGTTATTTAGGTGAAGATATTGATGTTTTGTATGATTTTATCCACAGTGGTAAAGAAGAAAATCGCGCCGGCAACAATGAGCGAATTCGCGATACGGAATATGCCGAAAACATGGATCGAGAATCCGGCGATTACAATAATTGGTGGGCAGAGCGGGATTATCTAAATGAAATGGAACCGATGAAAGCTGCTTTGTTAATGAGTCACGGCTTCAACGACTGGAATGTAATGCCCGAGCATAGCTATCGTATTTTTGAAAAAGCCGGAGAAATGGGCCTTCATACTCAAATTTACTATCACCAATTTGGCCATGGCGGTCCGCCACCCGTTGATATGATGAATCGCTGGTTCACTCATTATTTATATGGTGAGGAAAATGGAATAAATACTGAAACTGGGGCATGGATTGTTCGCGAATATGATGAACCCGCAAATCCAACTTTTTATGCAGATTATCCAAATCCCGAAGCTTCAAACGTATCTTTTTATCTTACATCAGGAGCGCCTGAACATGGAATATTAAGTTTAGAGCAACCAACAAACCAAGCAGAAGAAACACTTATAGATAATTTTTCTTTTGATGGAGAAGCTCTAGCTAGAGCTGAAATCACAGATCACCGTTTGATGTATGTGACACCTGTTCTTCAGGAACCAATTCATATTTCAGGATTAGCTTCTCTTAAAATTCGTGTGTCTAGTTCTAAGCCTGCAGCAAACTTATCGGTCTGGTTAGTTTCCTTGCCTTGGACAGAACGACGAGAAGGCAGAATTACGGATAATATCATCACTCGAGGTTGGGCAGATATTCAAAATCATGAAAGTATTTGGGAAAGCGCGCCATTAGTTCCTGGCGAATTTTATGAGCTGGAATTCGAACTTCAACCGGATGATCAAATCATCCCTGCCGGACAACAAATTGGTTTGATGATCTTTTCCAGTGATAAAGAATACACACTACATCCAGATCCGGGAACGGAACTTACTGTCGATTTGAATGGAACGATATTAACTTTACCAATCGTAGGTGGGAAGGATAAAGTTGCGAACAGTTTGGTTGATTAAGACGTGATCTCGAATTGATGCTTCCGAATTGATTTGAGCCCATCGGTCTGACGGATTACCCGTCTGACCGATGGTTCGGAGAAGAAATTTTAGTAAAGAACCTCATCTGTCTTTCCCGTATCACTTTTTTGAATCACGGATTAATCGGATTTTTGGATTAACACGGATTTTATTAAATGAGAAGCTATCGGAAGCGAGGAGCTTTCACATAAAACGAGCCGTCTAGTTTTTTGTGCAGATTCCTCTCCGCCAACTGGCGGAGAGGAATGACAGAAGTGAAAAGGTAATTGGGAAATGGATTCAATTAAATGGAATGCTCCCATCAGCGAAATCCATTAATTCGCTAAATCCGCGGTTCTAAGATTATGCTTCACCTCGTTCCCAAGCTCCAAGTTCGAATTACCCAATAATGGCCAGCATTATGGCTGCGGTTTCAATTCCAATGGCACAGCATGTACTTAAGTTTCAAAAAAAGAATTCTGGTTATATGAAAAGAGGTCTCTATGATTCTGCTGTTTTCTTCTTCTGGGCTTTTGGCATCTTCGGGACAGCTTTTTTCTTCATAGGTGCGATAAGCTCTGTTTTTCAGAGTACTGAAACTGCAAGCATCTTTTTTTTTCTATCAATGTCGCTTTTTCCAATGGGAGTAGCGATAGGTGCATCGAAGCAATGGGAAATGCGAGATGTATTCAAAACATAAACCAAGTACATTCGCCGAACAAGCTTTTCAAATGGATTTGGTTTAAGCTCGAAATCGATGAGATTCTTCGGAAGTAACCTCAGAATGACATTATTTTTAGATAGAGATCAATGCCCATTCACCAAAACGATATTTTCAGCAACAAATCCTTTTTCGTTTTGGACTACATCAAATTCGAAAATGTAATCACGATTTGGTAAGTGATTCATATCTAGTCCTTCTTCGAACTGCGATATATGAGCAAACACTGTTTTAAAGGGCGATTCATCATCTCGGGAATCAGTAATCCATAAATGATCACTGGAATCGGTAAGAAATCGCATGAATCCGTAGCCGTCATGAGTCGAGAAATCGTAGCAAATTCCACGAACTCTTGAACCTGCTTTTCCCCATGGATAGGGTGTATCGACTGGTAGCAAGCCCGGAATTAAATAACCGGAAACATAAGAATCGGCTGCTTTTTTTAGTCCCATCGAAACATGTTCAAAACCTACAACTTCCACTTTGCAGCCTTTATTTTGGAGGGCATTTACAACGCTCACATAACTACCGTTGCTGGTTAGTAAAATTATTTTATCCAGATAATCGGAGTGCACCATCATATCCACTGCCATGTCCATATCAATGGTAGATTTGGTGATTTTTTCCCCGGTCTCGTGATTGTTATAGGTGATGAGTGGTTTTTCGGTCACCTTATATTCAAAGTCGCGGAGCATATCACAAAAACGATGCGTCTTTTTCCTATAATCGTGATCGTTTTGGAGACGATCCTCGTCATAAGATAAATACACGTTTAACCTTGATGCCGCGCCACCACAACGAGTGGCAAATTTTCTGAGTACATCGTAACGCAAACCATAGCCACCATTCATTGTTACGTTTACTGCATCCACATAAATCCCAATTCTGCCCATAATAATACCTAATAATTTTCTTCCGGGAATCGTATCAAGCTTTGTTGAATACATCTCTATAACATAATACGCTAATCAATAATAGAGACACAATTAATAATAGTATCGATGTAATAATGTCTGAAAAATATAACTCAGATAAAATGGGTTTTAAGTACACGGCAATTCCTGTAATAATCAGTACGGCAAAAGCTTGTAGCATTTTATAGGGCACCGGAAATGCTTTTGTTGAATACCGATAAATGAGAATAGCCATTATAAAATAACTGATCATAGTTGCTACAGCAGAGCCCAAAATTCCGTAAAAAGGAATGAGTGATAAATTAGCAACCACCGTTATTGCTGCTCCGATCAGTGTGATTTGTGCCAATCGTTTGGTTTTATTTTTGATGAATATTCCTGCTGAAAAATTTACATACCATCCTTGAAACCAGTAGGCAAAAAGTAAAATCGGCACTACTGATAAGCCTGCCCAGTATTCTTCACCAATCAAGTATTTATCTAGAAATGGAATTTTAATAGCTACAATATTTTCCACAAAAAGAGCTACAATGAGCAAAATACCAGCAGCTGCTACATTGAATACAGAAAACGTTTGTGCAAATAGTTTGGGAGCTTCATCTTCTTCAGATTTCCGCATAAAAAAGGGTTGCCAAGCCATTCTGAACATTTGAACCAGTAGCAACATAAACACCGCTAATTTATAGCAGGCATTATAAATCCCGACCAAATATTCTGCGCTAATACCAGCTCCATACACAGAATTTATTGCAGATGGGGACATGCCCAAAATGAAAAAACGATCCAACATTTCGTTAATCACATGGCCAATTCCGGCAGGAATGAACGGGAGACCAAATCGAAGAGACATACCCAGAATATCGAAATTCCAAGCGCCTTTCAATTGATGAAATGTGACCCCCCAAATACAAACTGTTGTTAGTAATGAAGCTGCAAAATTGGCAATGAATACAGCTTCAATCCCGTAGTTTAATCCAAGAATCAGATAAAAATTTAAGCCAAGATTAACGAAAACATTTCCGGTTTTGAGCGCTGCAAATGTGATGGCTTTTCGAACAAAGCGAAGCTCTGCAAATGGAACTATGGATAGGGTATCAAAAAATAGAATTCCCAGCATTAACAGATATATATCCGAACTGGATTCTGCTCCTAAAAGTGGGGATACTGATGGTTCAAGTACCCAGAGTAGTCCAACGAAAAGTATCGAACTTCCGACCAAAAACATTTGAAGTGTTTTAAAAAGGCTCTTTGAATTATCCCTATCTTTGGCATATCTGAGATACGCTGATTCCATCCCCATTGTAAAAACCACATTCAGTAAAGCTATTGCAGCGTAAACTAAGCCGACAATCCCGTACGCTTCCGGATCGAAGACACCTGTATAAAGTGGAACCAATAAATAGTTTATAAAACGCGCAAAAACACTACTTATACCGTAAATCAGTGTATCGGAAAATAACTCGCGTAGTTTGCTCAAGGGATCAGATTAGTTGTTCGATAGCTTGTACTCCAAGAACATAACTGCTCACTCCAAAACCCGTGATAATTCCATTCATCACCTTGCCAGTAATTGATTTTTCGCGGAATTCTTCCCGAGCGTGGATGTTAGAGATGTGCACTTCAACTTTAGGAAAGGTGATCGGTTCCAGGGCATCCCTAAGTGCAACCGAAGTATGGGTGTAGCCACCAAAATTTGCTACTATTGCTTCCGTGCCATCTTTCATAGAGGCATGTATCCGATCAATCAGTTCACCCTCTACATTACTCTGGTAAAATACAAAGTGATGATTAGGAAATTTTTCCTTAAGCAATTCATTTACATCACTCAAAGTGGTTGATCCATATATGTCAGGATCACGAGTTCCGAGCAGATTTAAATTTGGTCCGTTTAGTACTAAAATCTTCATAGTTCTACGGTTTTACTTATTAGCTCGGCCACTTCCTGCATTCGTTCTTTGGTGATTTCTGTTTTTCTTCCCAAACTCATTGGTTGCCCATCGTAATATATTGGAACCAAGTGAACATGTGCGTGAGGCACTTCCATCCCTTCAACAATTACACCGGTTCTTATGGCACCCAATGCTTTATCAATTCCAAGTGCAACCTTTTTGGAAAAAATCATCAATCCTTTTAAGGTATCTTCATCCAGATCAAATATATAATCCACTTCAATTTTCGGAACAACCAACGTGTGCCCTTCAGAAACAGGATTGATATCTAAAAAAGAAAAATAATTCTCATCCTCAACAATTTTAAAGCAAGGAATTTCGCCCTGAATAATTTTTGTAAAAATTGATGCCATAGAAGTTCGTTCATTAATCCTATCTTCGCGAAGATACTACGCACTTAGCTCAAATTCTCTCTCTAGTTATGATTCGCTATTATTCTTTATGTTTAATTATGCTCTTGTTCCTTTCTTCTGATGGAATCGCTCAGACTCAAGATATTATTGGCTCAACTACACCGGTTGAAATCAGAGAAACTCATCGGATATTTGATATTTATATAAATAGATATTCTCCTGATTCTGCAGCAGTGGCATTTCTGAGCAATTTTGATGAATCCATTGATATAAAAATTTTTTTTGGAACTTGGTGCCATGATAGTAAACGCGAAATTCCAGCTTTCATAAAAACCATGGAATTAGTCGAAAATCCGAAATTGAACATCGAATACATTGGTGTAAGTCGTAAAAAAACAGAACTCGAAGGAATTACTGATATCTACGATTTGCAGTATACGCCAACTTTTATCATTTTTAGCGCTGAAAAAGAAATTGGAAGGATAGTTGAGGAGTCGACTGAAAGTATTGAACAAGACTTGGTTCGAATTCTGAAATCCGGAGATTTCAAAGACGATTGAAATATTTGCCCACTTTTTTGTAGTTGGCATTGAAAAGGTCAAGGTAAAAACCTTATCTTGGCGGTCTTTGACTGAACCGGTAGCTCAGTTGGTAGAGCAACTGCCTTTTAAGCCGTGGGTCGTGGGTTCGAGTCCCACCCGGTTCACTTATTATTTCCCTTAAAGAGTTTATATTGACTCTCTCTTGACCAGCCCCGTTCGATTGATCTCGGATGGGGTTTTTTCTTACACCCATCTAAAGTTATAAGGTTACAATCGGCCGCAAGCGCTGGAACCTTAGTTCACCTATACCTTTGATATCCATCAATTGTTCAACTTTATCAAAACCCCCATTTTGCTGGCGATATTCGATAATGCGTTTTGCATAAGTTTCTCCAATTCCAGGAAGTAATTTTAGAGTCGCCAAGTTTGCTGTATTGATGTTTATTGGAAAAACAACATCAAAAGCATCCCCTTTTGAAACTTCAGTAGCTCGCACTACTTTAGTACCAATTAGAGCCGGACGCCGCCAAATTCCTACACCATTCTTTTCGGCAACTTGTTGATAAACCTTAAATTTTTTAACAGAATCCGGGTGTTGGGAATAGCGGTTTGAAAAGATTCCATACCCATTCTTAATTATGTTCGAATTTAAAGGCATTCTTTCCCCATCGTATTCCACATCTACATAGGCTTGGAATGATCCATACCTTGATTGAGGTGCATTTTTACCGGCTCCTGAAACTCTCACTTTTCGCCCTTCCAGTAAATTTCGGAGGTATTGTGCAGCAGGACCTGCAAAATAATCTGATGAATCACTACCTGAATAAATACTTGGTACATTTACTCCTAATAATCTTACTGGATATCCAAAACCTGGAAGTACTTCAATCTCAAATTCACGTCCATCTCTTACCGCATAAACATCGTACCACTTTGCTGTATCAATTTCAGGAGCAGGTGCCTGAATTTCACCTTTTGCCCTTGCAAACGCTCCTTTAAAATCAGCTAAATATTTATCCGCTATCTCATTAGAATGGATAATGATCAGATTTTCATCATTATTAAATTCAGCATTATTTGAAAAATTATATGAACCTGTTACAACCTGAGCAACATCATTTGAGTCAGGATTTTCGGCATCAATCAATAATACTTTATGATGGAGTTTTCTTGTTTCACGCGCCGGTAAAACCATTCTATTTCCCATTTGCGCTTCCTTACTTCCCCAAATTTGACCAGCATTTCGATATCGGCTAAAAAAACTGGGATCAATCACGCCGTCAAGCTCGATATCGTAATTTGTTGTTTTTGACCAAATAGCTTCTGCCAATGGAATAGTAGGAGTAAACGAAAATGCTTGAAATTTTATGTCAGTATCAGTTTCATTTATCACCAAATCAACCAATCGATCACTTATACTCGGTTTTGATCGATCTCGATTTTGGGGTGCAAAGTAAATCTCAACTTTTGTGCCGTTTACATCAAATATATTTGGTGAAACATTCGCTTTGTCTTTGTGAAATTTTGCAAATTCAGGGTTAGGCAGATCACCTTCTGCGCCCCACATTTGCTCGAACTCTAGTTCATACACTTTGGCAATTTCAGCATCTTTAATAATCACAACGTTGTTGGTATTATATGCTCCGGTATAAGTTAGATTAGTCGAACCTGTCCAAACCAGATCGTCTTGTACAGATGGTGAAACTCGATCTATAATGGCAAACTTGTTATGCATATCGGCTCCATTGTTTACAAGATCGCTATCTATTATCTCCGTAGAACTCTCGTAGATATCACCGTCATCGTCGATGGAAATAATACCTGCAGATCCCAACAGATCCCACATTGAAGCATCTAACTCTCTGGAATCGGTTCTATTATGATCATCTGTTATTAACCGGATCCTTAACCCACGATTCTTAGCCCGCACTAATGCTGCCCCAATTCTAGGATGTTCTAAATCATAAATACTTAAGTCGACGCTGGAATTAGCAGAATCAATTAGCGACTCAAGGGTACCAATTAAATCCCAGTTATCATTAATTTGAATAGACGCCGATGAGTCGACTATTGCCGGCATATTAAAATAGATTTTTATCCATTCTATGTCTTGAGCAGATGCCGTCTGACCATAGCTGAAAATTATAAATAAAACGGTACACAGAACAATTCTCATCCTTATAACCTTTGATTGTCAATAAATATCAAATTACTGTATTTTCAATTATTGCAAAGTTAAAACTACCAATCATCTATGAAGCTTGACAACCTTAATCCTTTACGTTGGAACAAGTCTATCTTGGTGACGCTCCTTGTTGCTTTTTTAGTAGTCTGGTTTTCATTTATTGATGTTTACAGTTTAAAAACTCGCTGGGAATTAAGCCAAAGAAAGAAAGAACTTATAGAACGAACCGATGAATTAAATCTGAAATCGGAAGAGATTAAAAATAAATTGGCTTCGCTTGAGAATAACCAAGTGCTACTGGAGAAAATTGCCAGAGAACAATATGGTATGCGAAAACCTGGTGAAACTGTATATAAAATCAATCGAAAGAAGTGAAAAAAGCTAACTTTGTCCCAATAAAATTATCATCTTATCCAAACTTGCTGTAACTCATGAAAGCTATTGGAATTGACTTAGGCGGCACAAATATAAAAGTTGCCGTAGTTCACAAAAAAAAGGGGATTCTAGAACAAACGAGTGTACCAACTCATGCAGAACTCGGTCGCGTACATCTGTTAGATCGAATTGCTGCAACTGTAAATTCACTTACGCAAGCAGACGGAGTTATCGGTATTGGGTTTGGGCTGCCGGGTATGGTTAATTTGGCTCAAACCACCGTTTTTCATCCGCCAAATTTACCGGGTTGGGAGCAAGTTAACGCCGCTGCGGAAATAACGAAGCGCACAAAGCTACCTTGCAAAATTGAGAATGATGCAAATGTTTCAGCACTTGGTTGCCTTTATTTTGGTAAAGGAAAAAAATTCGACAGCTTTGTAATGTTAACACTTGGAACAGGAGTTGGTGGAGCCATCATCCACAATAAAAAACTTTTTAAAGGAACCATGGGAATGGCCGGTGAACTAGGTCATGTAATTATAGATTACCATGGGCCATTATCAAATAGTGTTACTCGAGGCACTGTTGAGGCTTATGTTGGACAACGTTTTTTAAGCCGCTTTGCGACGGACATGATCACACAATACCCGGATAATGATTTATACAAACGTTTTCATGGAAATTTTGATAAGCTTGAACCGGTAGATTTAACGCTTGAAGCCGAACTTGGAAATAAATTAGCAGTCGAAATTTTACAAAAAACGGGACAACGGCTCGGGTATGCGATAATTAATTACACGCATATTCTGGATATAAGAAAATATATGTTGAGTGGCGGAGTTTCTAAAGCAGGCGCTTGGATTACTGATCCCGCCCGTGAAATTGTACAAAAACACATGATGGCTCCATTTCAGGAAGGATTTGAATTGATGGTAGAAGACCTCGGTAATGATAGTGCGCTACTAGGTGCAGCAGGTTTAGCTTTTGATTCGTTTGGATAAAAATCACAAATACTCTGATTGCAATTAAAAAACATATTGGCAGATGGTTTTTAGGCATTTGCCTGATGTTTTTAATTACCCAGCAAGCAACATTTGCGCAAGTGGCTGCAGACTCACTTGCACGCCCGATATTAATAGCCAATCCTACTGACACAGCTCTGGTTAATAGGCCGTCCGGGGCAGAAGATCAAGCTGCAAGCTTGCAATCACCGCCTACAAATTCTGCAAATCGTGGAAGTGATATTCAGGATGCTGTTGAATTCCAGTCAACCGATTCGCTTATTGTTGATTTTAGAAATGGCAGAAAAGCGACGCTTTATGGTACTGCAAAAGTAAGCCATGCGGTGGCAACGTTAACGTCGGGGACTATAGAAATGGACCTTGAGACTAATACTGTTGAAGCCTTTGCGGAGAGTACTCAAGATACTTTAGCTATGCCGGTATTAACTCGGCAAAGCGATGTGATTCGAAGCCGTCGAATCCTTTTTAATTATCAGACACAAAAAGGAAAATTTGAAGAAGCACGGATAAAAGTTGGGGAAGGGCAACTCATCGGATCGAAAGTAAAAAATGTAAATGAAACCGAGGTTTTTATTCAAGATGGTATTTATTCTACTTGCCCGCCAGAATATTTGTACTACTATTTGAAAGCAGAGAAAATGAAAGTGGTAGATCAGGATGAAATTTTCTTCACTAATGCACGCCTTTATATTTTGGATATTCCATATCCATTGGTTTTTCCTTTCGGATATGTGCCATCCGGCATCGAACAAAAACAGTCCGGTTTACTAACACCAACTTATGTTTTTGATGCTAAATCTACGCGAGGTATAGGGTTAAACAGCGTGGGTTGGTTTCAATATCTCAACGATTATTTAACCTCGTCGATTAGAGGGGATATTTATACATCTGGTACGTTTTACCTTACTTCAACTACCCAATATCGCAATTCAGATATTTTTAGTGGGTCAATAAACTTAGGTTATTCTCGTGCTCAGGGCCTTGAATCAACAGATCCAAACTTTAGCCGAACTGTCAATCGTTCTATTGGTATTCAACATAATCAAACCATTTCGCCTTATGCCAGTATTAATGCAAATATCAACCTTCGTACAGCAGATTACTTTACAGAAAACTCCTTCGACATTGATCAGCGGGCGGAGACAAGTTCTCAATCTAGATTTGCATATAAATACAATCACCCGGACCGTTTATTTAACTTTTCAACCAGCGCTAGTTTAAATCAAGATTTCTTCAACAACAGTACCGTATTGCGTGGACCTAACTCTACTTTTTCACTTAAAACTTTATCTCCATTTCAAAAAGATACAAGAGGAGCCCAACCGAAGTGGTATGAAAGCTTAACCATTCAATACAACAACAAACTCAACTCAGACTTCACCTATCGCCCAATAGATGCAGACACTGCTGAAGTAACTTTTTTAGATGCACTAACCGATCGCTCTCTTTATCAGGAGGCAACCGGGAACGACGATTATATTCGTGCAGGATTACAGCAAACCGCATCAGCAAGTTTAAGCCGTTTGATACCAAGCCAATTTATCAACACTTCAGCCAATATCAGCTTTAACGAATATTGGTTCCCAACTTCAATAAAGAAGACATTTAATGCGGATGACAATAGCATAGATACTGAAAAAGTATCTGGTTTTGTAACCGGTCGTGATTTCTCAACAGGGTTTTCATTTTCTACCACTATTTATGGAATTTCGAATAGAAATATTGGCAAGTTTGAGGGTTTCAGGCATACATTTTCGCCGACAATTGGCATGAGTTATCGACCTGATTTTAGCGATGAACAGTGGGGATTCTATAAAGAAGTAAAAAGTGATACTCTCGGAAATACACAAACTTATAGTATTTTTGAAGATGAGATTTTTAATGGTCCGGGGCGAGGTGAGTCACGGTCATTGAACTTCAGTATTAGAAATGTATTTGAGACCAAAAAAGTTGATCGGGATTCAACCGGTGAAGTTAATGAAGACGTGATCAAGCTGATCGATAATTTTTCAATACGTTCATCATATAATTTTGCAGCGGATAGTTTAAACCTTGCTAACCTTAATGCAGATGTTTCATCGTCCGCATTTAACGGATTAAATTTAAGAGCTCGGGCGGAGTTTTCATTTTATAAACGCGATGAAAATGGCAATCGATTTGATCGTTATTTATGGGAAGATGGTAGAGTGGCCCAAATGGAACGTCTTACAATTTCTGCAAGTACCTCATTCAAAGGTGGTAGGAATGGAATAGAACCATTTACCCCCATTTATCGCAAAGTTTACGATCCATTAAACCAAGGTATTTTTAGTGCCATAGATCCGGGATATGGGTATGAACCGGTGGCACCATTAAATTCACCCTGGAGTTTTGGCCTTAGTTTCAGCTACTCTTGGAGATACAAATTTAATGACAGCCCTACACGTAGTGCATCCCTTAATGTGACCAATATTTCATTTAACCTAACTCCAAAATGGGAGTTCAGAACTAGACTCGGTTATGATCTCATTGAAAAAGAACTCACCCCATCTCAATTCAATTTAAACCGTAATCTTGAATGCTGGAACCTCTCGTTTCAAATAAGTCCGTTTGGCGAAAACCAGTACTACTTTTTCAAGCTAAGCGTAAATAGTTCACAAATTCAGAACTTGTTCCAGAAACTCCCAGTACTCAGAAATCTCGAGCGCGGTTCATCTAAAACCGGTAAATCACCAAGTGGCTTCAATCGATTTAATTAAAGAGAATCTCTACCTATTCCTGCCAGATATTTTACTACGTATTTCCCGATAATATCAAACTCAAGATTCACCATATCGCCAATTTTTTTGGACTTAAGATTAGTGTAATCCCAGGTGTATGGGATAATCGCAATAACAAATTGATTCTCTTCTTCGCGCGCTATAGTCAAACTAATTCCTTCAACAGTAATACTACCACGACCAACAATCATATTTTTAAATTCTTCCGGATATTTAATTGTGATTAGCCAGCCTGTTTCCTCTTTTTCCATTGCTGAAATTTCTCCGGTAGTGTCCACATGGCCCTGCACCAAGTGCCCCTCAATGCCCTGTTGCAAAGTCATAGATCGTTCCAAATTCACAGGTGTTTTGGCTTTAAGGTCGCCCATCGTTGTTTTTCGAAGCGTTTCTTCTACACTTTGTACCGTAAAAGAGTGCTCATTAAAAGCAGTTACAGTATGACATACACCATTTATGGCTATACTTTCATCAATATGGCATGTTCCGGAAAAAGTAGATTCAATCGTGAATTCCATTCCTCCGCCGTTTAAGCTTTTTGCTGATTTTACAGTGCCGGTTTCTTGTACAATTCCAGTAAACATTTTGTTATAAATATGCGGTTAATAATAAATCATCACCAACCTGTTGCCATGAACTTTCCTTAAGTTGGATAATGTCTCTCATTTTATCGATCCCAAGATTTAGCATAGATCGAGTGCCACCACCTAATAGTTTTGGTGCGATGAACAATTCAATTTTATCGACTAATTTTTCCCTCAACAAGGCCGAAGATAGTTGTTGCCCACTTTCAACCAAGATCGAATTGATACCACGATTTCCTAATTCTTGAAAAGTTTCTTTTAAGTTGATGTGCCCTTCGTTTTTAGAAACTTGAATTATCTCTCCACGAAAATAATTATGCTGCAATACTCTAAGCATCGGATCTGCATCGGTAGCCGAGGCTTTTTTATTCCATGTTACTACAATAGTTTTCTCTTCATATTTGTCTGAGAACAACTTCAAAGTTCTAGGCAGTTCATAGGGGCCGTCTAATACAATTCGCTTGGGTTGTCGCCCTTTTACATGGCGAACCGTCAAACTTGGATCATCCGTAATAGCCGTTGTTCTGCCAACAAGAACAGCATCCATTTCTGTTCGCCAACGATGAACCAATTTTCTTGATTTTTTCCCTGAAATCCATTGTGAATCACCATCTGAAGCTGCTAAATAACCATCTGCCGTCTGTGCAATTTTTAGCGTGATAAAAGGACGCCCAAATAATTGATGATGAACGAAGTATTCATTTAACTTTTCACACTCTTTTTTAAGAATGCCAACTTCCACCTGAATTCCTTTTTCCCGAAGTACACTAAGTCCGTTTCCATTTACTTTTCTGTTTGGATCTTGATGGCCAACCACAATTCTTTTAATCGGCAAGTTAGCAAGCATGGGTGCACATGGTGGGGTTTTTCCAAAATGCGAACAGGGCTCTAAAGTTACATAAACAGTTGCTTGATCGAGTTTGGATTGTTTTGCAACTGATTCGACAGCATTTACCTCTGCATGGGAACCACCAATTTTCCTATGATAGCCTTCACCTATTTTTATTCCATTTTTATCCAGAATAATGCAGCCCACCATCGGATTTGGTGAAACCAAACCACTTCCATTTCGAGCAAGCTTAATGGCCTCGAACATCCAGAATTCATCGCTATGCCGTAGATGTGGGTTTTGCATGTTTGAAGGTAGCATTCATTCAAGTTCCTTAAAACAAAAAAGGGCGAAAACATTGTTTTCGCCCTTTAAATAATCTTTGTCTTGCAACTTAACGAAACAAACGACTTCTGTTGTCTACAATGTCTGCTTCTTCCTGTAATTGATCCAACCAAACTGCTAAGTATTTTTGGTTGATTTGCTGCTCTAATTCTGTTCGTATGGTTGATGCGGTTGCGTCATCGAGCGTGTTTGGTGCCGGCTCAGAAATAGAATTCACAAATACAACATAGGCGCCTGTAGTTCCTTCTAATGCCGGTGATAGCGTATTCTCTGCCATCGCAAAAATACTGCCTATAACACCCGGTTCTCTACCGCCACCTACTAATACCGTTGCGTTGGCTGCAATACCGCTTACATTTTGAATTTCCTTCTCTGATGCGGCTGTCAGTGACTCAAGATCAGGATTCGCACTAATCATGGCACTCACTTTAGCAACCGTTAATTCGCGTCGCTTTTGATTTCTTACTTGTGTTTCGATTTGTGTTCGAACGTCAACAAGTGGTCGAAATCCTTCTTCGTTCACATCAGTGATTCTTAAAACAACAAATTGTGATGCCAATTCGATTGGATCAGAAATATCGCCAATATCACCGGTTTCAAGAAATGTTAGAACTTGTTGACTAGATCCCACGCCAGAAACGAACGTGTTACCCTTTGTCGCGAAAGCATCCTGAATAACAACTTCAGATCTTTCTGCTTCTTCTTCGAATGAGCTCTCCTCAGTTGCGAAGTATAAGAATTCATCAGCAGCTTCAAATGCACCGTCAACCGTAGCAGGTAAAGCTTCGTAAGCAAATGAAAGAACTGCAAACTGAATCTCGCCGCCTTTCACATCAATCTTCTTAATTATTGCAGCGCTTGTACCAAGGTTTAAAACTTCTGTGACTTCACCTTCTTCAACATCCAAAACCGGTGCATAATCCTCTCTGAGATCGTCTATTTCAATATACACTCCATTATATCGAGTGGTTGACTGATTGCGAACGAGAAAAAGAGAGTCGTTTGGTGCATTTGCAAAAGCGAATCGTAAATCGGCCAATTCTTTGTTGATGGTAGCTGTGTCTTCAGAAGTAGCTAATGTGCTAAAAGTTACATATTGCGCACGATAGGTTTCTTCGGTTTTATACTGCTCTTTGTTTTCATTATAGTAAGCACGTATATCAGAATCTGAAATCTCAATTTCATCTTCCGTAATTTCATTGTATGGAAAACGGATATAACTGACATCAGCGAAAGAATTTCGTTTGTTGAATTCATCCGCGATTTGTTGATCGGTGACTTGAAGACCAGCTGTAATAAAATTACTCAATTTTTCCTGACGTCGTTTTTGACGTAATTGAATTTCAATAGCTAACGCTTCCTGAGAGTAGGTTGGATCGGTAAGTACGTTTTCTACTACAAATCGGTCAATCGTACCATCTTCACGTTGGAAATATTGCCTTATAAGTGGATCCGGATTATCACCAAAAACCATATCCAGAAGTTCTGTGTCAGTTACTGTAATCCCAAGATCGTCCATTTTTTGTTCAAGCAACTTTGTGCTAACCAACTCTTCCCAAACCTGAGATTCATAAATTGCGCGAATTTCCGGCGTGATCGCAGCACCCGATTGAGACGAATAAGCATTGGTATAGTATTGCACTCTACCATTGTATTCTTCCAGAGTTATCGGCTCACCATTAACTTCACCTAATGCACTTGGCCCCATAGTTGTTACATTTGGATCATACACATCCATTACAACCCAAAGCAATCCAAAAGAACCGATTAATATATACAAGACAATCGCAGTGTTGTCTCTCATTTTAGTCATTACACCCATAACAGGTCGCCTCTAACTCTACTTAAAAATAGTTATTGTTGTTGGTTGTTTAATCGGGCACTTCACCCGATTAAAGAGCCTGCAAATATACGCCTCTACGCAAGTAATTGAAAGAGCGATAACAACATTGAACAAACGTTGGAATACACAATTAGGAATGAGGAAAATGCGAGGTGCTTCGTTATTATTTCCAAGTCTAGCACGGGTGGTAGCTTCAGCAAATCTGTTCTTTCTAATTTAATTCTTGAACTAGAATACAAATCCCCTCTTTTTTTGATTCCGGTTCAAGTTGGAAGCACCAAAAAATTTACTAATCTAAAAGATTTCGATCAGTCTCATATATTTTAGATAGTCGCCCGGATTCTCTTTGATTTTTAAGATGAGATCATTCAGGTTGTAGGTGAGACTGTCAAGATTATTGTAAAGTGATGGATCGTTGAGCATCAATCCAATAGTTCCTTCACCCTCATCTACTTTGCTTAAAATGCTATTTAGTGAATTAGTGGATTCTTGTAAATTCTTGCTAAGCAGGTCTAAATCACTACTGAATTTCTCCAGGTTTTCTACTAACGATTCCAAATCAGCGGACGACGAATCCGACAGAGTACTAATATTTTGCAACGTATTATTAGTAGCTATAATTAGAGAATCGATTTCAGTTTTGCGCGTATTTATAATTTCTGCCACCACATCGGTCACTTCTTTGAAATTATCAACCGTTGCTTCAATTTTACTAGATGCACCTTCTTCAATCTCATTAATTCCGCGTAGTAATTTGTTTACTTGGGTAAGTGTAGCCTGTACGGTATCTGCCAATGCTGCACCTTGATCGGAAAAAGAACTCAGCAGCCCGATTTTTTGCACTCCTTTGATATATCCATTCCATTCAACCATCCCTACATTATTCGATTTCACAATCTGAATAGTTGATGAACCAAGAAAATCTGGTGCAGCAAGTTGTGCAGTCGATCCAACCGGAATTTTAATTGGTTCGGTGATACTAATCTCAACAAGCACGCTGTCTTCTTCTCCAAGGTAGCTCATTTCACGTACGCTACCTACTTTAAAGCCATTCATGTATACACTACTGCCACGTAATAAGCCATCTACATTATCGAACTTAGTGTTCACTAAAGTTACACTGGAAAGCAGAGGTTCATCATTCATGAATCGAAATCCAAAAAACGACACAACCAGCGCCGCTATAATTACTAAACCTATTTTTAATTCGTTACTAAAAGCCATGTAGCGTTTGCTCCTTTGATGCAATAAAATAGCTATATCTGATATTCACTTGCTGTAATAAAATCTACTAAAGGTGGATGATCGCTCACTTTCATTTCTGCCAAGCTACCATGCCAGCTTAGTTTTTCTTCGTCAATGAACGCCACTTTTTCCGCTATGCGCAACACACTATGCATATCATGAGTGATAACAATAGAAGTTATATCTAGTGAATTAGCCATTTGAAGTATTAATTCGTTGATTTCTTCGGATGTTTTAGGATCTAGCCCTGAGGTAGGTTCATCGTATAATAAGTACTGAGGTTTCAAAATAATTGCACGTGCTAAACCCACTCTTTTTCTCATCCCACCAGATAATGCGGATGTCGGTTTTGGCCCGGCAGAATCCAAGTTCACCATTTTAAGCGCCTTATTTACATTGTACTCTATTTCTGTTTCCGATTGATCGGTAAAATAGCGCAAAGGGAAAGCTATATTTTCAAATGTATTGATTGAATCGAATAGTGCGCCACCCTGAAATAGTATCCCAAAACGTTGCCTTGTTTTTCGAAGTTCTGAATACGACAGCTCAAATAAACACTGACCATCAATTAAAATGTCGCCGGAATCGGGGTACAAAAGTGCATTCAAATGCTTCAATAATACCGATTTCCCACTCCCGGATTTTCCAATAATCGCAATAGTCTCATTGTTCATGATGTCGAATGAAACATCACTCCAAACGAGATTATCGCCAAAACTCTTTGTAAGATTTCTTACTTCTATCATATCACAATAGTATAGCTGCCAACACAAAATCTGACAGCAATATATAAATACAGCTTAATACCGTTGATTGAGTAGTTGCGTTCCCAACTCCTTCAGCTCCACCAAATGCATAATATCCTTTAAAACAAGAGATCGAAGTAATTACAAACCCAAAAACCACTGATTTTACAAATCCAAAAACCACATCTTCCTCAAAAAAAAATGCTCGAGCACCCTGCATAAATTCTGCAGGTGGTAAAATACCATCCAATGCACCTGCCAAAATCCCACCAAATATTCCGGTGCTTGTTGCTGCCACATAGAGTACTGGAAACATAAAAATACCGGCAAGAATTCTTGGAACCACTAAAAAGGTAACTGAATTAAATCCCATCGATTCGAGCGCATCTATTTGCTCGCTTACGCGCATGGTACCCAGCTCTGTTGAAATTCTCGCTCCAACTTTTCCCGCTAAAACTAAACCACCAATTACTGCTGCAAGCTCAATAATAATCGATTGGCCTACAATGGAGCCTACGATAGTAACCGGATATAAATCTGTATCTAACTGATACGCAGTTTGCAGAGTAAGCACTGCTCCGGTAAATACACCTGTGAGCATAATAATTGGAATAGATTCGTAACCGATTTTGATAAATTCAGCAAATAAATTCTTACGGTAAGTACTAAACTCGGTAACCGAGCGTAAGGCTTGATAAAGTAATAGAGAATATTGTCCGAATTGTCTAAGTGCGTCCATTCAAAAAATGTTTTCAATCCTGATAATCTACGAATAGTTCTTGCGTGCTCAATTCTTATATTACAAAACATTTACACGAATTGTGATATCAACGGTGACCATATTTCGAAATAGCCTTAACATACTTTTCTTTTTTTTGATATTTGGGCCAAATGCTTTTGCACAAACCGAACGCAACGAAGTTTTTCGGTTTCTAGAGATGCCATCTTCAGCTTGGGCTTCGGCATTGGGTGGCAATCAAGTAGCAATTTTTGAGGGCAATTCGTCGCTTATGCATATTAATCCCGCTTATCTAGATGAATCATCCGCTAAAACTGTTTCGGCTACTTTTGTAAACTATCTTGCTGATGCACGATATGGATTTGCAAACTATGCAGTGCATCAACCATCTATCGGTACTATCGGAATTGGTGTGCGTTATGCCGGTTATGGAGTACTCACTGAATATGATATTAATGGAACCGATTTAGGGGATCTTAATGCCGGTGATTTAGCAATCAATGGCACAATTTCAACTCAATTATCCACAAAACTTAGAGCGGGAGCCGGTATCGATTACATTCACTCGTCGTATGGCGAATATGTTTCATCTGCTTTTACCGGAACTGCAGGTCTGTATTATATGGATCAAGAATCACGATTTAGTGCGGGCCTTGCTATTCGAAATTTGGGAGATCAACTTTCTTATTTCAACGATACTCGTGAAAACCTGCCATTTGATGTTTCTATTGGTTTTTCAAAAAAACCGGAAAAATTTCCTTTTCAACTTGCTGTGACAATACGGCAATTAAATAACTGGGATTTACGCGTTCCGGGTGAAACTTCAGCCCCAAGTTTTGGCGATCAACTTTTCCGGCACATAATATTTGGCGGTGAAGCTGCATTAGGTAGGAATTTTAAGCTTCGATTCGGTTATAATCGATGGCAACTTGATCAAACAAAAATTAAAGAAAATTTCGATTTTGCCGGAGCAAGTATTGGTGTTGGCATCAATTTAAAGAAAGTTGAAGTTGATCTAAGCCGCAGTTCTATGAGCGATATTGGAGGAATTTTGCAGTTAAGCGTTCGAACTAAAACGCATTAGAACAATGAGAAACCCGTTATATTCTTCCATCGTTGAAAATGAAGCACTCAAGCGTATCACAATCGCTACAATACTAATGTTGCTCATCTTTTTTGTTGGCACAATTGGGTATCATTACATTGAGGGGATGCCTTTTTTTGATGGTCTTTACATGTCTTTCATTACCATTTCAACAATTGGATTTACTGAAGTCCAAAAACTAACCTTGCCCGGCAGAGTTTTTACAATGGGTTTATTTGCGATTGGAATTGGTGTAATTTCATACATTGCATCGCAAACAACACAATTACTCTTTGAGAGCAAGCTATTCTTTACAAGGGCCATGAAAAAGAAATTAACTGAACTTGAAAATCATTACATCATTTGTGGTTATGGAAGAATTGGGCACAGAATTGCAAACGTTTTAAAAGAAGCTCAACTACCTGTAGTTATTGTAGAAAATCGTGATTCAAGTATTAAACGAATTGAAAATGATAAACTGATTTATGTAAAAGGAAATGCACAGGAAGAAACTTCATTAATAGACGCCGGCATTGATCGTGCTAAAGCATTGATATGTACACTTTCAAGTGATCAAGACAATGTATTTACAACCTTACTTGCTCGCGACCTTAAAGACGATTTATACATACTTGTTCGATCGAATGAAAATGCAAATCGAAAACGAATGTTACGCGCAGGCGCTGATAAAGTAATTTCGCCTTATGATATTGGCGCTGATAGAATGGCAAACGTGATTTTACGCCCGAGAGTTGAGCAGTTTATAGAAAAGATGACAAGGGATGATGAACAAGATCATACCTTTGATGAAGTACTGGTAAACGACAATTCACCTATGGATGGGAAAAATTTAATAGAAGTAAACATCCGCAGTAAATATGAAGTTCTTGTTATTGCAATTATTCCAAAAAATGGAAAAATAATATTCAACCCTAATAGTGCAAATACGATTCACGCAGGTGACTCACTTGTAATTTTAGGTGAATTAAAAACGATCAATAATTTCCGTGAAGAGATGTGCAAAGATAACCGAAGTCTAGCGGAAAGAGCCGAAGAAATTGAATAAGCTTTAAATATAGAATGATTAGATACATCACTGCCGGTGAATCTCATGGTCCCGGCTTAACCGGAATTGTTGAGGGCGTGCCTGCCGGTTTACCTATTCATGAAAATGAAATTGCCATCCATTTAGCCCGGCGCCAAAAAGGATACGGCAGAGGTGGGCGAATGGCTTTCGAGAGAGATCGAGCGATCATTAGTTCGGGGGTGCGCTTTGGAAAAACTATGGCCGGACCAATTGCATTATTTATGGAAAACCGGGCTTTTGAAAAGGATAAAGCAAATTGGCCGGTAGTAATGAACAAAGAGGCTGAAGCTGATGGAATTGAAAAAATTACTTTGCCAAGACCCGGACACGCCGATTTAGTTGGTGCTCAAAAATATCGTTTTGATGACATCCGACCTGTAATTGAACGATCAAGTGCCCGTGAGACGGGAATTCGTGTTGCTTGCTGTTCGATAGCTCGCCAGTTTCTGAAACATTTTGGGATAGAGATTGGAGGGCATGTTATTCGTATTGGAGCTCCGGGATATGAGTCTTGGGAGGCCGCCCGTTTACAAACAGATCATTTATTTTCGGAAGGAGCTGAAGCCATTTATAAAAAAGCGGATGAATCCGAAGTGCGGTGTTTAGATGAAAATCTAACCAACAAAATGGTGGATGAAATTAAAAAATACCGAAAAGAAGGTTCCTCACTTGGTGGTGTCTATGAAATTATAGTTACAGGTGTTCCTGTTGGCTTAGGTAGTTACACGCATTGGGATCAGAAGTTGGATGGTAAAATAGCTCAAGCAATTTTGGGCACTCAGGCAATGAAAGGCGTAGAAATTGGACTTGGTTTTGAGGCTGGAGCCAGACCCGGGCATAAAGTTCATGATGAAATTACTCACACCGGTTCAGAATTTAGTCGAGGAACAAATCGTGCCGGTGGAATTGAGGGAGGAATGAGTAATGGTATGCCTATTATAATTCGCGGGGCTATGAAACCCATTCCAACGATGTTAAACCCTCTTGGAACCGTTGATATGAACACATTGAAAGCTCAAGAAACACGCTACGAACGTTCAGATGTTTGTGCACTCCCGCGGGCGGTAGTAGTTGCCGAAAGTGCCATTGCACCCGTAATTGCTAACGCATTTCTTGAAAAATTTGGTGGTGATTCTATTTCTGAAATTGAAGAACGTTATCGAGAATTTACTAAGGTATAATGTCACGTTTAAACATTGCAACTTTAGTTAAACGAGTAAAAGAATCCCCAAATGATTCTTTCTCAAAATTCGCTTTAGCACTGGAATTGATTAAAATTGATAAACGAAAACAGGCAATGATTCTTTTTGAGGATATTGTTGAACATGACTCTAATTATGTGGGTGTTTACTACCATCTTGGTGAGCAATATTTATTAGACGGTGAGAACAAAAAAGCCTTCGATACCTATAACAAAGGAATAGATATTGCCTCGTCTTTGAATGATGAACATGCAAAATCTGAATTATTAACAGCGCTACTTACCTTAGAATCAGAGATGGAAGGATGACTATGAATAGGCTTATTTCGACTCTTGTATTTTTGCTTTGCTTCTCGATTGGCTCTTTTGCTCAAACTCAACAGATACATCAAGTCTCATCGGGTGAAACTCTGTATTCTATCTCGAGATCGCATAAAGTAACGGTAGCAGAACTCAGATCTTGGAACAATCTAGAAAGTGATGCACTCGCAGTTGGTCAAGAATTAGTGTACTTCACCATTGAAGAAGCTGTGGAGGAAATTATTGAGAATCCTATTGATGTAGGCGAATCTCTAATAAGCATAAATACGCCGCAAGAAAATGAATACTACATAGTAAAATCCGGAGATAATTTATCAACCATTGCCAGGGCGCATACTATGTACTTAAGCGAGCTGCGCAAACTAAATAATCTCTCAAGCGATTTGTTAAGAATTGGGCAACGTTTAGCCGTTCGAAAAGTGAAAGACAGTGTAGCTCCATCCGTTTCAGTATATTCTAATCAAAACACACCGCAAGGTAGCTTCGTTGTGTATGCTGTTTCATCAGATGAAACCTTGGAAGATGTACTTTCAAAATTTAAAATGTCCGCATCTGAATTACAGCAACTCAATCCTGAGATAAATATTAATTCTTTGGATCGAAATCAGCGTATTACCGTTTTATTGCCCCCTACAAGTAATTTTGATAATCCATATTCCATAAAAGCCGGTTTGCAGGATTTAGGGTCATTTTCAGCTTCTTATTATTCAACAAGCGAAATGGGAAACTCTACAACAAGTGGCGAGTTATATAATCCAAATCAACTTACAGCTGCTCATTCTAACATTTCTATTGGCAGTATTTTGTTTATCGAGAATCCTGAAAATGGAAACGGTATTTATGTCCGCATTAATGATCGAATTACCGAATCCGGGTTGAAACTTTCCAACCTTGCATACCGAATATTGGGTTTATCTGAGACAGAAAATCCCCAAGTAACTATTTTCACCGAAAGCTGACATGACCACAGTAAAGCAATACTTCTCAAATACACATACTCTGCTTTACAGTTTTTTATTTAGTTTGCCCCTTTTTCTTATTTATGAAGGGCTAATCATTATTTCTCAACCAACTGCGGAGAATCTGGTTCGCATTAGCGTTGATGTTTGGATGAAAACCATTTTCACATCTTTAGGCGTGAATGCAGTTTCGTTTTCACTTTTGGCGATGCTACTTGTTGGAATTTTTATTTTATACAGAGAACGCAAGCGCCTAAAAGAACTCAACTTCAAGTACTTCCCTGTATTAATCTTAGAATGCCTGATCTATGGTATTGTTGTGGCCTACATTAGTAGCTTACTAACTAACCTCCTACTCAATTTTTCTTCGTCAGATCCGGTTACTGAGCTTTCCTATCTACAAAAACTGGCATTATCGTTGGGTGCCGGCCTATATGAAGAACTTTTCTTTAGAGTGATTCTTGTTTCATTATTCATCTTCATTTTCAACAAACTTTTTAACAATAAGAAATGGGCATCAGTATCAGCGGCAGTTGTTTTGTCGGCTGTGTTATTTAGTGCAATTCACTACACTGGTTCGATGGGTGATTTTTTTACGCTCAATTCATTTTTTTACCGATTTCTTTTCGGGCTGATATTAAACGGAATTTATGTTGCAAGAGGTTTTGGGGTTGCTGCTTGGACTCATGCTCTCTATGATGTTCTAGTGATCACATTTTTTGGCTAATTAAGGAATAGCCTTTCTGCTATATCAATACAATCTATTAACTTCAATCCACGCAGTGTGTTATAATAGATATAGCAAAATACTCTATGTTATTTTTCTGCATGAATTTACATAAGTGAAGATTAATGCATTAGTTAGAAGAGAATTAATTTGAGGTACAGAGTGAGCAATACTGCTGCAAGAAAACAACAAGCATTTAATGACGAGATCTTACCTCACTTAGATTCGTTGTATAATTTTGCGTTGCGCCTCACAACCGATCATAGCGATGCAGAAGATTTAGTTCAAGATACCATCGTTAAAGCATTTCGTTTTTTTGAAAGCTATGAAAAAGGAACCAATGCAAAAGCATGGCTTTTTCGAATTCTGAAAAACTCATTCATCAACAATTACAGAAAGAATTTATCAAAGCCTCATAATGTTGATTTCGATGAAGTTTCCTCATATTACGAATCTATTCGTGCAGAACGGACTGACACTACCGATTTAGAAAGTATAATGTTCCGCAATTTGATGGACGATAATTTCTCAAGAGCTCTAGCAAAACTACCTGAGGATTTTCGTACAGTGGTTCTTTTATGTGATGTAGATGACTTCACTTATGAAGAAATATCTAACATGTTAGATGTGCCGATTGGAACCATTAGATCTCGGTTACACAGAGGTAGAAATTTGCTTAAAACAGAGCTATACGAATATGCTAAAAAACGCGGCTTTACCGATGATTGATCTATTTAGACACTGGTAAAGTGATTCTAAATGTAGTTCCTTTTCCTATCTCACTGTGCGCTACAAATATTTTCCCATTGTGATAATCTTCAACAATTCGTTTTGTAAGGCTCAGTCCTAATCCCCAACCACGTTTCTTTGTACTGTAACCCGGGCGAAATATATTTTTTGTATTCTTTGCTTCAATGCCACTTCCGGAATCTTCAATATCAATTATAACTTTTCCGTCATGTTCTGTTGAATAGATACGAATCCTGGCATCATGTTCTGACATCATTATTGCATCCATTGCATTTTTTACCAAATTTTCAACTGCCCATTGAAACAGCTCCGGATTAATCGCTACCAGTGCATTTGCATTTAGGTCTTTTTGCACATCTACCACTTTTCCTAATTGCGGGAGTCTTCGTTCGAGATAAAAAATCACTTCATCCAGTATTGGCTCTATATTCATTGGTATTAACTCAGGTGCAGATCCAATTTTCCCAAATCTTTCGGCTACCCCTTTCAAACGCATTACGTCATTCTCAATTTCGCCAATCAACTTAGATGCTGCTTCATCTTCTTGATAATCATCTTTAAATAATTCTATCCAGCCAAATAAACTTGAAATGGGTGTGCCAAGTTGATGAGCTGCCTCTTTTGCCATTCCAACCCATAAATTGGACTGCTCAGTGTATTTTAAACTACGATAAGTGGTATATCCAATCGCTAAAAGTAAGGTCATAATTGCAATTTGGAAATAGGGGAAAAACCGTAACAATTGTACTGTTTGGCTTTCACCATAATACACGAATTGGGATATCCGAGTATTTTCATCTCCAATTATTATCTCGATAGGAGGATTTGTTGCTTTAAGCTTTTGTACTAGAACAGACCGTTTCTCAGGAGTATCAATATCTGAGTGTGGAACATTTTTAAAGCCGTATTCAACCGTCGTAATTTTCTCGCCATCAGCAGTTGTATCTATAAAAGTATATTCAAGTGGCACATTATTGGCATCAACCACAACGGCGGGAATCTCAAAATTTCTTGATTCGTCTAAAATCAGTTCATCCGTTACAAAATCACGTGAACTTCTTAAGCTTTCTATCTCAATAAGTTTTTGAACTACACTATCCGGAATATTTTCTATTCGAGATAAATCATTTGCAAACAACAAAAGTTGAGTACTGGCTTGCTGATGTACAGGAAGGGCATTATACTCGATGGCTTTAGCCCAAAGCTCTACATTAATTCTCTCTTTATCTAAAATTTTGCCTACCAGATAATTATTATACACCAAAGATCCTGCCCCAAGAAGAACAAGAAAAACGATGAGCATTATTTTAATCCAGTCGGTGCGCGAAAACAGATTCATCCGTTTTTTGATGAATATAGGCAAGTTGAATTTCTCCCCTAAATAAAAAACCCTTCACATTAAAAAATGAGAAGGGTCAATTTCTTTAGCCTACCGCCTTTTGTTTTTCGTAAACTGGTGGGGCTTTTTTCTCGATCGTGTCTTTCGTTATTACGCAACGAACTACATTTTTCATAGAAGGTAATGTAAACATGATATCAAGCATAGCTGCCTCCATGATAGATCGAAGGCCACGCGCTCCTGTTTTTCGTGCTTTTGCCTTTTTTACAATAGCAATTAGAGCATCTTCTTCAAATTCAAGGTCCACATTCTCCATCTTAAACAGTTTTTGATACTGCTTAATGATTGCATTTCTTGGTGTTTCTAGGATGTCGAGAAGAGCTTCATCAGAAAGTTCATGTAAACCACAAATAACGGGTAAACGACCGATCAATTCCGGTATCAAACCAAACCGCTGAAGATCTTCCGGCTCAACGTAGGTAAAAATTTCAGGGTCTTCTTTATCAAACTTAATCTGATCTAAGGTATGGAAGCCCATAGCACTTGTCGAAAGTCGGCGTGATATTATTTCTTCAAGACCGGCAAAAGCACCACCGCAAATAAACAGAATGTTGGCTGTATCAAGCTGAATAAAACTTTGCTCAGGATGTTTCCTGCCTCCTTTTGGTGGGATATTAGCTACCGTTCCTTCAAGAATTTTTAGTAACGCTTGTTGAACTCCTTCCCCGCTTACATCACGCGTAATTGAAGGATTATCACTTTTCCGAGCCACTTTATCAACTTCATCTATGTAGACAATGCCTCGTTTAGCTCGTTCTACGTCATAATCTGCAGATTGTAGAAGATTACTAAGTATACTTTCCACATCTTCACCTACATAACCCGCTTCAGTTAAAACGGTAGCATCTGCAATAGTAAAAGGTACATCAATAACTTTTGCTAATGTTCGTGCTAAAAGTGTTTTACCAGATCCGGTTGGCCCGAGTAGAGCAATATTACTTTTCTCGATTAGCGTGTCGTCCATTTCAAGGCTGTCGTTGCTAATCCTTTTATAGTGATTGTAAACGGCTACAGAAAGCGTCTTTTTTGCATATTCCTGTCCGATAACATACTCATCAAGCTTGGTTTTAATTTCAATTGGCTTTAGTAAAGGCTTATAACTTTTTTCGCGTCGGCGCGCCAGTGATGCCAAATCACTTTTAATAATACTGGAAGCATCTTCAACGCAACGATCGCAGACATAAACGCCCGGACCGGCTACCATACTGTTAACTTCCAAGCTAGATCGCCCACAAAAGCTGCAATTTACAATGTCGTTATTTTTTTCTTTATCGTTCATGCTTCAATGTATAAAATCCTATTTAGTATCGGCACGACTTATCACATTATCAACTAAACCGTAATTTTTTGCTTCATCGGCCGACATCCAGTTATTTCGATCAGAATCACGGATAATTTCTTCCAAAGTTCTTCCTGCATGATCTCCTATAATCTGGCTCAATTCTTTTTTGATGCGAATAATTTCCAGCGCTTCAATTTCTATATCACTTGCCTGACCTTGTACACCACCTAACGGTTGATGAATCATAACTCTAGCATGTGGCAAACAGCTTCTTTTACCTGACGTGCCTGCCGTTAACAAAACAGCGCCCATACTTGCTGCCATACCCATGCAAGTAGTTGCAACATCACATTTAATGTGTTGCATTGTGTCGTAAATTGCTAGTCCGGCAGAAACTACACCACCAGGACTATTTATATATAGATTGATGTCTTTTTCCGGATCTTCAGAATCTAGAAAAAGCATTTGAGCAACGATAGAGCTGGCAACTACGTCATTGATGGGGCTTCCCAAAATTATGATACGATCTTTTAGTAGGCGCGAATAAATATCATAAGCACGCTCGCCACGGCTTGTAGTCTCAATAACCATTGGAACAAGATTGCTCTCTATCTGATTATTGGTCTCATAAATGGGTTGTTCTAATAATGGTTGCTTAATCATAATGGTAATAGTAATTATTTCTTGGCTTTCGGATTCTTTTCCTGTTCTTTGCGGAAATCGTCTTTGCTCAACTCTTTAATTTTTACAACGTCCTGAAGCTTCTCAAACACCTTGTTTTCTCTAATACTACTACGTAGTGATTCGAGCATGCTTGGATTCTGTGCGTAATAACCTTTCAATTGATCTAAAGTTGCGCCAAAACGAGTCGCTTCCAAAGAAAGAAACTCGTCGATATCTTCGGGTTTTATTTCGATATCTTCAAATGTTTCTTGCAAATTTTGACTAATGAAATGCCATTTTGCTTCTCGGGTTGCTTGCTCGCTCATTTCTTCGCGATAATTAGCTTCATCAAAAGTTTCCGGTAAATTACCTCCCATTTGCTGAGACATCTGGCTTACATACGAACTTTTTACTTGTTCAACAAATGCTTCTGGCACATCAAAAGTATGTGCATCTACTAAGGCAGTTACAACTTCACTTCGAAATAAATCATCCGCACTTTGGTCGTAGTATTGCTGCATTTTACTTTTTAAATAGCTTCTAAATTCATCGTCATTCGCAGCTTCACCATTGCTGTTTTTCTTAATGAATTCTTCATTCAATTCGGCTAAGTGAAGTTTTTGAACATTCTTGATAGTAACCCGAAAGTGGTCTTTTTCGCCATCTTCTTCAAGTTTCATATCCACTACATCACCAGTTTTTTTGCCTTTCAAAGCTTTTAAGAAATCTTTGGCAGCATCCTGACGCATGTCGATGGTTTGGTCATTATCGGCTTCAGATTCTACAACATTACCGTTGTCGTCTAAAGAAACTACATCAGCAATTACTTTTGAATCTTTATCCACTTTGGTGTCTACTTCTTCCCAATTCCCATCTCGCTCAAGGCTTCTGTCAACTTCTTCATTAACTTCTTCATCCGTTACATCATGAATCATTTTATTCACTTTCACTTTCGAGAGATCTGAAAGTTCAAACTCCGGTTTTGCTCCAATTTTGAACACTACTTCCAATTCATCATTTTCCCACTGGAAATCTAACATTTTAGCTTCACCAACCGGGTTATGCTCTTCCATAATGTCTTTTTCAAACACTTCTTGCACATATTTGTTGATTTCTTCTATTTCGATGTCGTTGCCAAAACGCTTTTTAACTAAGTTCAAAGGTACACGGCCCGGTCGAAATCCTGGCAATGTGATTTGACCTTGATATTTTTTTAAGGCTTTATCGAATTTAGGTTGAAGATCTTCTCGTGTAGCTTTTAGTGTTACTTCTTTATCGACGGAAGTAAGGTCTTTTACAGAAATGTTCACGTATTCTCCGCTTTTTATGTGAATTCTATGAGTAAATAAACAGGATAATTAGGTAGGAAAGTACGAGAGGGGGGACTCGAACCCCCACGCCGGTTAAAGCACTAGATCCTAAATCTAGCGTGTCTACCAATTCCACCACTCTCGCAAAATTTCATAGCTTGCAAAGATAGTGGGAATGAAAAATAAAATCCACTATTAACCCTTATCAAAAATCATCAATTTTAAGCTGTATCAACTCACTCTTTCACAACACCAAAAATAATGTACAATAACCTTCGCTTAGCATATATAACCACATCTAGCAACGAAGAAGCACGAAAAATTGGGCTATCTTTAGTTGAACATAAATTGGCGGCTTGCATAAATATTTTACCCGGAATGGAGTCGATTTATAAGTGGGAAAATCAAATTGTGCAGGAAACCGAATGTGTTCTTATTGCGAAAACGCATTACAGTAAAATGAAGATGCTCACACAGAAGGTAAAAGAGCTTCACTCAAATACTTGCCCTTGTATAGTCTCTATCACCTTAACCGAAAATGAAGGAAATCGAGATTATCTTAATTGGTTAATTCAGGAATCAAAAGGCGAATTAAGTGTGTAAGCCACATTCAGATTTACCGGAACCGCTCCAACGACCATCTCTTCCCGGACCTTTAATGGTACAATGAGTGCAACCTAATGAGGAAAACCCAAGGCTTTCTAAGGGATGATGCGGCAATCCAAAATATTCAAAATAATCATCAACTTGTGCTTTTGACCAATCAATTAATGGATAGAAGCGAAAAATGTCGCTCCGTTTTTGAATGATATCTAAGCCTGAGCGATAACCATTTTGATATCCGATAAGACCTGAAATCCAAACTTCATGGTTTTGTTTTATTTTTTCAAGTGGAGCGATTTTATTAACTCCACAGCAGGCATCAGGATCTGATTCCCATAATTGAGCTAGTCTTGTAGCTTCATGGTGTGCAACTTCAGGCTTATGAGTGATAATATTTAAATCAAATAACCTATTTAGCTCTTCTTTATAGGCAATTGTTTCTTCAAAAAGATAACCGGTATCAACAAAATGAATGGGAAAACCCGGTCGCACTCTACTAAGAAAATGAAGAATAAGAGCCGAAGACGTACCAAATGATGTAGTAATTAGAGCCTTATCTTGAAACTTATTCAAAATATAGGCAAGTCTTGCATCAATTAAGGACGCTGAAAGGGTTTTATTAAGTTGGTCTATTCTGTATGCAGACATACTTACATCTCTCTCAATTTTTAATCACAAACAACAGGTATTAAATTTTTGGTGCTCCACAGAAATTCGATTCCTTTTTTTGCTGATTCAACGAGTTCGATTTTATTTCTTCAGTTTGAATTAGCAAGTAAATCTCTTGCCTTTTTGTTTTAACTCCAATTCAATCTGAATCATTTTTTACTTGTAATCGGCTCCGGCACCAAAAAAATTAAGGCGACAATGCCTTACTAATGTATTGCTGTAGAACCGTTTGCGTGGTTTATAATTTAGTCTTTTTAAGTCTAAAAAAAATATTAGTACCGGTAAAAACACCAATTTTAATGAGTGCGTTGCTTTGCACTTTAATCAATTTAAACGCAGTTCTTACTCAATTTCTGCGTAGATAAACGAGACTATTTTTTTGCAAATACTGAAACCGCGCAACAATCTTGTGCGACAACTATTTGATCAGCAGCATTTTATTAACCAGTCGTCTCCCATTGGAAATCAACTCATAGAAATAAACTCCGGAAGCAAGACTCCCTGCTTCAAATGATATTTGATGATTTCCCGAACTCATTCTGCGTTCAAGAAGGGTCTTTATTTTTCGACCATTTATATCAAAAACTGTGAGTGTTGTGTATGCTTCGTTAGGCAGCGTAAATGAAATATTTGTAGTTGGATTGAAGGGATTTGGATAATTCTGTTTCAAAGTAATCGCGCGTGGTACTTCCACTTCAAGATCATCATTTGCAACAGAGTAACTTACCTCAGCGGTGTCAACATAGGCACGTAGCCATTCGAGTGCAGGTTTTTCAGTGCCACTTGCAGTTACTAGGTTTGCGTCTTGAGATTGCCGCCAATGTCCGACTCTCCATCCCCAAAGTGTAACCCCCATAATTGAAGGATGCTCCCAAAATATAGGAAATAGCTCCTTGTATCCTTCTAATTGTACATTAAATGAGGCAGAAGCCGATAAATTTGGATTTCCATCTACGTCCATTTCTGTTACTTGAATAGGAAGTTCCAGTTTGGCTAATTCTTGCACATTTTTTTCCACCATAGTTGCATTGCTTACTGTAGTAAATGCGTGTGCTTGAAATCCAATAAAATCAATAAGTCCACGTGCTTTTAATAATTCAATAATTATACGATAGTTGCCTACATTTTGTGCGCTATTAACAATATTATAGTCATTAATCACTAATTTGGTTTTCGATGGAAATATCTCACGAGCCATTTCGAAGGCTGTTATGACCCAGTCCCAACCTGTTTCGCCCGCTCCACCTAATGCATTGTAATATCCGCCACTATCGTCATCGTTTGGGTCATCTACCGGTGGATCATGAAGAGGCTCATTTACAACATCTATATAGTCAATATCCGGATAGCGATCATTAACTGCAGACATCCATTCTTCTATTTCGGCTAGTTGTTGTTCTTCACTCAAACTTTTCAACCACAATGGTTGCTGATCTCCCCATACTAATACATGAAGCTTAAATGGAAAATCATTGTCTTTTGCCAAGGCATAGGCAGCATCCAATTCAGCCCAATTCATAATATTACGAGTTGCTTCAACCGAGCCCCATTTTCCTGCATTTTCAGGAGTTAGTTGATTCCAATATTCTGTAAACCTTGGAGCTTGAGCAGCTGAGTAAATATTTCCTAAAAACTTATCTTTTCCTTTTGCGATTGGTTCAAATTCCGGCTCTTGTTGTGACTCTCCATAAGCAACCACTTTTAAGTTGTCGATTGTAATTGTGGCTTTATCATTTTCACTTAAATTCATCGCAATCCCAAGTCTCATGGTTAATTCGGCATCTTGTGCCGTTGGGTAGTAAGTTATTTCATATTTCTTCCATTCCTTGGTCAGGCTTACTTCTGTTTGACTATAACGTGCCCAATTTCCTGCTTCCGGTAATCCAAAATATAACCGCACTTTTCGGATAGTAGAATCCGCTTTTAACCATACAGAAGCTTTGTGTTCAATACCAGCTATTACATTAAATGGATCATTTACAGCCTCAACATGCCAATCATCACCATTGTTGAAATCATTAACCTGAACCTGAAGTGCTTTGGAGCCTTCTTGCGCAGCATCTACTATTTCAAAATTTGCATTTGCCGCCGGAGATCCAGCATTGATATTGAAAATCCAATTGAGTGAATTTTCTGTGAT
>Ga0316205_10001250_pt1 | contig 34484 bp, 32 predicted proteins | sample 3monthpyrite_MG_FD_204941 | JGI IMG/M metagenome (GOLD analysis project Ga0316205, IMG submission 204941) | Microbial mat bacterial communities from mineral coupon in-situ incubated in ocean water Damariscotta River, Maine, United States -... | ecosystem: Environmental > Aquatic > Marine >...
GACGCACCCGCCGCGCCCGACACACCCGCCGCGCCCGTGGACGAAGCGCCGATGTCGGTGGATGTTGAGCCAGAGCCATTGGACAATCTGGTAGCACTTGATCCCGCACCGGCTGTGGCGGCACAGCCCGCGGCGGATCCCGCCATGGCAGAGGGCGAGCCGGAGGCCGTCGCCCCAGCCGGTGATCAGCCAGCGCAACAGGCTGGCGCCACCCGCCAGGGTGACAGCGACGAGCCTGCACAGCCTGTGGCACCCGAACCCGCGCACCCGGCGCCGCTGTTCCAATCGGCGCACCGGATGCGCGACACCGCTGAGCCGGTTATGCCAGCGCCCCCCACCGATGCCGCGGCGATGGACCAAGAGCCGCAATCACCACCCTCACCTGCGCGCGCGCGCACACCGCTTGGCACCAAAATTCCCGAAGATCCCGTCGCATCGGTCAATCTTGACACCGGGGCCTCGGCGCCGGTGCCCAATATCATTTCGCTGGCGCAGGCCATGCGCGCGCAGCGCACCAAACCCGAGGGCGGTGGCGTTGAGGCCTCTCGCTTCGGGCCGCTCTATGACCGGATCGTGCAATTGCGTGACCAGATGCGGGCCAAGAGCTAGGTCCGGCAAGTTTGGCGCCGTGATTGGACAGGAATTCATCGACACCCCCTTGCCCATGCTCAAGAAATCTATATTTAGACCGCAGTTCGGGCTATGGCGCAGTCTGGTAGCGCGTCCGTCTGGGGGACGGAAGGTCGCAGGTTCAAGTCCTGCTAGCCCGACCAACACATCAAACGCCCACGCCCCAAAGGCGGCGGGCGTTTTTGGTAAGATGAGGGCCAAATGACCGAGCAAGGTGTCTTGCCAGACCACAAGATCAGCGCCCTGATCGCGGCCGGTTCAATTGGCGCGCAACAGCCCATCGACGAGGATCAGGTGCAACCTGCCTCATTGGATTTGCGGCTCGGGGACCGCGCATACCGCGTGCGTGCATCCTTTCTGGCGGGACGCAGCCGCACGGTGTCTGAGCGTCTGGCCGAGTTTACCATGCACCAGATCGATCTGCGCGACAGCGCGGTGCTGGAAAAGGGATGCGTCTATCTGGTGCCATTGATGGAGCATTTTGCTCTGCCCGCCGATGTTTCCGGCGCTGCCAGTGCGAAATCTTCTATCGGCAGGCTTGACCTGCTGACCCGCATCATCACCGACAATGGCACCGAGTTTGACCGCATTCCCGCCGGCTATTGCGGCCCGCTTTATGCCGAGATCTGCCCGCGTTCTTTTTCTGTTGTGGTGGCCCCTGGCCTGGCGCTGACACAGGTGATTTTCCGGCTGGGACAGACGCTGATCAGCGATGCCGAACTGCGCCAGATCCACGCCCGCACGCCGATTGTGGACGCCACCCCGCATATCGCGCAGGGCCTGGGGTTTTCGGTTGACCTGAAACCGGCCAAGGGCACATTGGTGGGCTATCGCGCCAAACCCCATACCGGCATTATCGATCTGCGAAAGCTGGGTCACTATGCGCCTGAGGATTTCTGGGAAGAGCTCCATACGAGCGATGGCCACATCATTCTGGACCCCGGCGCGTTCTATATTCTTGTCAGCCGCGAAGCGATTGCCATTCCCCCCGATTGCGCCGCCGAAATGGCCCCCTATTTGGCGATGGTCGGAGAATTTCGTGTGCATTACGCCGGATTTTTCGACCCCGGATTCGGCTATTCCCCTGCCGGCGGAGCCGGCTCTCGCGGTGTGCTGGAAGTGCGCTGCCATGAGGCGCCCTTTGTGCTGGAACACGGGCAGGTCGTGGGGCGGCTGGTCTATGAGCACATGGCCGGAACCCCTGCCCGGCTTTATGGCCAGGACATCAAATCAAACTATCAAGGACAGGGCTTGAAACTGTCCAAACATTTCCGCAGTTAAAATCGGCCCAGACGCCCCACCAGGCGCCCGCTCTTCTGTGCCTTTTGCGCCAGCTTTCTTGACGCGTCTTTGCGGGCCTTGTGCTGCGGTCCGGTTTCGTCCTGGCGCGGCTTGGAAAATCTGTCGATACCGGCATCAATGCCTTTGGACATCATCTGCCGCATCACGCGCCGCACGATCATATTGATCAATCTGTTGATATTCATGCCTGCCAATCCTTGTGCTCATCACGCCCTTTTCGGGTCATTGTGATGACCATAGCGCAAATTTGCGCGGATATCAGCCCAAATCTCAACTATTCTTCTGCACCTTCAAAGAGTTCGGGCTGCCCGCCTGCGCCGTCTTCGTCGTCATCTTCGACGTCCTGCCCGGGCAAGGGGCGGCTGTCCAACAGCCCGGCCGAGCGCAATTCCTTGACACCGGGCAGGTCTTTGGGGCTTTCCAGACCAAAGTGATCCAGGAAGTGCTGGGTGACCACGAATGTCACCGGACGGCCGGGCGTCATGCGGCGGCGGCCAAAACGGATCCAGTCCATTTCGAGCAGCAGATCCACGGTGCCCCGGCTGACCGAAACGCCCCGAATTTCCTCAATCTCGGCACGTGTGACCGGCTGGTGATAAGCGATGATGGCCAGGGTTTCGATGGCCGCACGGGACAATTTGCGTGTCTCGACGCTTTCCTTGCGCATCAAGAAGCCCAGATCGCCCGCGGTGCGGAACGCATAGCCCTCGCTCACACGCACCACCTGAACGCCGCGCCCCTCATAGCGCTTGCTCAGCGCCTCGATGGCGACCTTGGCATCTGCCCCATGGGGCATGCGGGCGTTCAGTTCGGCCAGCCCGATTGGTTCGGCAGTGGCGAACAGAATAGCCTCGACCATACGTTCCTGCTCGGCCAGGGGAGGCGCTTCAAACAGGCTTTCTGCGCTATCATTGACAGGGTCGCTCATGGGTCTTTTTTCCGTAACTTGATGGGCCCGAATGTGTCGGATTGGCTCAGTTCAATGGCGCCCAGCTTGGCCAGCTCCAGTGAGGCCGCAAATGTCGAGGCAGTGGCCGAACGCCGCTTGGCCGGATCCTCGGACCAGCCATCGGGCAAATAGCTGGACAAATCTGTCCACTCACCGGCAAAACCGATCAAACCGCGCAGGCGGTCCAGGGCCTGCTCCATCGTCAGAATGCGGTCACGGTCAACGGCATAGGGGCGGAAATCATCCTTGGTCTTGATGCGCGCATAGGCCTGCATCAGATCCAGCAAAGAGGCCGTATAGCTGACCGTGCGCACCCGCGTTACATCTTCGGGGATGCCTCGACCAAAGAAGTCGCGCCCCAGCTGATCGCGGGCCATCAACTTGGCCGAGGCTTCGCGCATGGCGGCCAGACGTTCCAGCTGAAAGGCCAGATGAGCGGCCAACTCATCGCCGCTCGGGCCGTCATCCTTGGGGTCGGGCGGCAGCAACAGCCGCGACTTCAGGAATGCCAGCCAGGCGGCCATCACCAGATAATCAGCGGCAAGTTCAATGCGCAATTTCCGCGCTTCGTTGACAAACAACAGGTATTGCTCGGCCAGCGCCAGAATCGAAATTTGCCGCAAGTCGACTTTTTGCGTGCGTGACATCTGCAAGAGCAAATCCAGCGGACCTTCAAAGCCGTCCACATCGACAATCAGGGCCTCGGCGGCCAGCCGAGCCTCGACAATGTTGGATGAGAATTGCGGTTCGCGCTCAGACATGGGGCGGAGTATCGTTCATCTGGGCGGCCTTGGACAGCCCTGAATATGGGTCAAACAAGGCTTTTTGGGTGCATGACGGAGCAAGCGCCAAGCGGGGCTAGCGCTGTCTCACGGGGATACAATTCTGATCTGCCGCCACGAATGCTGCACAAAAACGGCGCGCATCGGCCAGGCCCTCAAATCCATGCGCCCGCAGCCGGAAAAACAGTTTTCCGCCTGATTGCGCCTCTTCGATCACGCGCACCTTGCCTGCCATGAATTCCGGGAAGCGGGCAGAAAGCTCACGCCATTGGTTCACCGCAATTTCACGGCTGTCAAAGGCGCCCAATTGGGTCAACCGCGTGCCTGCCGGAATTTCCGATGGCAACATGGACGCCACCCCATCCGCATCGCGGCTTGTGGCCGCGACGACCACCAGGTTGCCCGGGCGCTGCAGCGGCACAATAGATTTGGTCACGCCGCCCAGATCGCTGGGAACAATGACCAAAGGCTTGTCGGGGGCCGTTTGCGTGCTGGCCCCCGTAGCCTCGGACAGGGCCGCATTTATGGCGGCGTCAAGATCATCGGTCGCGGTCGCGGCGGGCGCGGATGTCGGGGTTTCTGCCGGCGGTGTCAGGCCGGCGCTCTGGACGGGATCCGTTGGTGCCGGCTCGGCGCTCTGTGTCGGTTGTGCGGCGGGCACGTCTCGTGGGGCGGGCACGGGTTTGGTGGCGGTGGCGTCACCCGCAGCGGGTGGCGCCGCTGCGACTGCCGGTTGGTCGCTATCCTCCAGGCCAGTTGGCGCGGGCGCCAGAACCAGCCGATCGGCGGGCTTTTGCGCTTCGCCCTGGGCCGGAATGTTGTTGACCGCCAGGCCCTGATAGCTGGCCAGCTCGCCGCCCGGGTCTTCTGGTGCGACGCGCATCGGGCCTTCCAGGGCGCGCACGACCGGCACGCCGGAAACATCGCGCACAACCAATTGGTATCCCCACCACATCAAGCCCGCGATCAACCCGACCGACACGACCGCGCCCAGCAGATTGACCAACTTGCCGACGCTGGGAAAATTGAAGTCGCCCGCGCGCTCATTCATTGAGGAATATTCGATTTCCGCCATTACTGCCTCTCAATCCCGAGACATCACGGCATCTGCCCTGGCCCGGTTTTGCTGACTGCTCAACTCGCCCGGACCGATTGCACTTGTTGTCAGCGCATTTCACGGGCCGGGGTCACGCCCAAAATAGCAAGACCTGCGGAAATAACAACGCCTGTGGCACGTGCCAGCGGAATTTTCCCGGCAGAGGCGGCCAAATCGGCTTCCTGGATGAAACGCAGGCCCGGTTTTTCGTTGCCCCGGTTCCACAGCGCGTGGAAATCGCCCGCCAGATCATACAGATAAAAGGCCACGCGATGCGGTTCATGTCCGCGCGCCGCAATCTCAATCTGGCGTGGCCAATCCGCGATCTTGCGTGCAAGCGCCAGCTCTGCCTCGTCTTCAAGCACCGGCGCGCCATCCAGGTCGATGCCCGCCGCCTGGGCCTTGCGCAGCGCCGAACACATCCGCGCATGCGCATATTGCACATAGAACACCGGGTTTTCGCGCGTCTGTTCCAGCACCTTGTCGAAATCGAAATCCAGCGGTGCGTCATTCTTGCGGGTCAGCATCACGAAACGGGTCACATCGGCGCCCACCTGTTCGACCACATCGCGCAGGGTGACAAAATTGCCGGCTCGCTTCGACATCTTGAACGGCTCGCCATTCTTGTACAGCTTGACCATCTGGGTCAGTTTTACATCCAGCGGCACCTTGCCGTCGGACAGGGCTGAAACAGCCGCCTTCATCCGTTTGACATAGCCGCCGTGATCGGCACCGAAAATGTCGATCAACTGGTCAAACCCGCGTTTCACCTTGTCGTAGTGATAGGCGATGTCGGGGGCAAAATAGGTCCAGTCGCCGTCGGACTTCTGGATTGGACGATCCACATCGTCGCCATGCTCGGTCGAGCGGAACAACGTCTGTTCGCGGGGCTCCCAATCCTCTGGCACCTTGCCTTTGGGCGGCTCCAGCGTGCCGCGGTAAATCAGGCCCTTGGCGTCCAGCTCGGCAATCGCCTGTTCGATCCGGCCTGTGCCATAAAGCGATTTTTCCGAATAGAACACATCCATCTCGACCCCCAAGGCAGCCAAATCGGAACGGATCATATCGAGCATCATTTCGGTGGCAAACTCGCGGATGTCGGCCAGCCAGTATTGTTCGCCCTTGTCCAACAGCGTGTCGCCCCATTTGGCCTTCATCGCCTCGCCCACGGGCACCAGATAGTTGCCGGGATACAGGCCCTCGGCGATCTCGGGCGACAGGCCGCAGGCCTCGCGGTAGCGTTCAAAGGCCGAGCGCGCCAGCACATCCACCTGCGCGCCGCCGTCATTGATGTAATATTCACGCGTGACGTCATAGCCTGCGAAATTCAGCAGGCTGGCCAAAGCATCGCCAAACACCGCGCCGCGCGTGTGACCCACATGCAGCGGCCCGGTGGGGTTGGCGGAAACAAATTCCACATTCACGCGGGCACCCTTGCCCATGTCCGAACGACCATAAGCAGGGCCGGCCGCCAATGTGGCGCGGACAACTTCGGTCCAAACCGCATTGGCCAATCGAATGTTCAAAAAACCCGGCCCGGCCACCTCGGCGCTGGCGACGCGCGCATCAGCGGCAAGCAGACTTGCCAGTTTTTCGGCGATGTCGCGCGGCTTTTGTCCGGCTGGCCTGGCCAGCACCATGGCGGCGTTGGTGGCCATATCGCCGTGGCTCGCATCGCGCGGCGGCTCTACTGCAACGGGCGCAAAATTCAGGCCCGCAGGCAAATCGCCCGCCTCAACCATCTGGTCCAACGCAGAGATCACAAGGGAACGGATATCGGCAAAGAGGTTCATTTCGGCCACTTTCTAATTGGTCCGCGCGGTTTACGGCCAGTGGCGGACAAGGTCAACGGGCAGGCTGGCCCGTTACAGGCCCAGACGCTCATGCTCTTGCAGCGCAAATCGGTCGGTCATGCCCGCAATATAATCCAGCACGATCCGCGCCAGTTCCGTTTCGCCCTCGGCCTCTTGCACATCCTTGCGCCATTGCTTGGGCAATTGTTCTGGCTGGGACATGAAAAACGGAAACAGCGCACGCACCACCTTGGTGACGCGCTTGCGCTCGACAACCACATCGGGGGCGCGATACATGCGGTGGAACAAGAAGGCGCGGGTGACTTTCAACTGCGCGAAAACCTCTGGTGAGAATTGCACCATCGGTCGGCCCGCATGGCGGATGTCAGCGACCGATTGCGGCGCCAGTTCCGCCAGATTGCGTTCTGCCACGCCGATCACATCCTCGACCAGCAGCCCAAAGAAACGCCGCAGCGCTTCATGCCTTCGGCGGTAATAATTCAGGCCCGGATAGGCCGCGTCTACACGCGCAAAGCAGCCGTCCAACAAGGGCAGTTCGGCCAGCTCATCCGTTGAAAACAGCTCGGCGCGCAACCCGTCGTGCAGATCATGGTGGTTATAGGCAATGTCATCGGCCAGAGCGGCCACCTGCGCCTCGGCGCTGGCATAGGTGCCCAATTCCAGATCGTGGCGCTGGTTATAGGCCTGCAGCGCATAGGGCAAATCGCCGGTCACCGGGCCATTGTGTTTGGCGATGCCTTCCAGTGTTTCCCAGGTCAGGTTCAGCCCGTCGAAATCGGCATAATGGCGTTCCAGCCGGGTGACGATGCGGATCGCCTGGGCGTTGTGATCAAAGCCGCCATAGGGCGCCATCAGGTCGTGCAACGCGTCCTCACCGGTATGGCCAAAGGGTGGATGACCCAGATCATGGGCCAGCGCGATGGCTTCGGCCAGATCGGTGTTGAGCCCCAGCGCCCCCGCCACAGTGCGCGCGACCTGTGCGACTTCGATCGAATGGGTCAGACGGGTGCGATAATAATCGCCCTCATGTTCGACAAAGACCTGGGTCTTGTGTTTCAGCCGGCGAAAGGCAGAAGAATGGATGATCCGGTCGCGGTCGCGCTGAAACGGCGACCGAAAGGTCGAAATGCTCTCGTCAAACAGACGCCCACGGCTGGAGCCCGCGTCGCATGCATATGGCTGTGCCATTGCTGTGCCTTCTCATCCTTGTCGCCCGGCCCCACCCACCATATATTGGGCGCAGATGCAAATGGATGATTGCCTGCCCATGGAAATGACCCTGCCCCCCAAAGTCACAGAACGCGCCTTTGCGCGGCTGGCTGAGATCAACAATGCCGCCAAGGCGCCGCAGGCGCTGCGGGTTGCAGTCGAGGGCGGCGGCTGTTCCGGCTTTCAGTATGACATCAAACTGGATGCGCCCGCCGAGGGCGATCTGGTGCTGGAAGGTGCGGGCCAGAAAGTGGTTATCGATGACATATCCCTGCCCTTTCTCAGCAATGCGGTGATCGACTTTTCAGAAGAGTTGATTGGCGCGCGCTTTGTCATCGAAAACCCCAATGCCACCGCATCGTGCGGCTGCGGCACCTCGTTTTCCATGTAAAGCTATAGACGCCTGAACTGCGCGGCCTGTTTGGCCGTCCAGCGCAGTGTCAATCGCGCGCCGGTTTGCGTGGCGGTTTCGTCCTCGACCACGCCTTGTTCAAACAGCCAGGCGCGGCGGCGGCCGTCCGCAAAGGGTAGATCCAGCGTTTCAATGGTCTTTTCGCCTTCGACTTTTGTCGCAATGGCCGCCAGCAGCGCATCGATGCCCTGCCCGTTCAAGGCCGAGACGGCAAAAATATCGGGCGCGCGGTCGGCTTCGGTTTGCCGGGCAGCGGCGTCATCGGGCGCCAGAAGATCCAGTTTGTTCCACACTTCAATCTGCGCGGTGTCCTCGGACACGCCCAATTCCGCCAAGATGGTTTTCACATCCTGGTTCTGTTCATCGGTTTCCGGATGAGAGATGTCGCGCACATGGCAGATCAGATCGGCCGACAGCACCTCTTCCAGGGTCGCGCGAAAGGCCGCCACCAACTGGGTCGGCAGGTCCGAGATAAAGCCCACCGTATCTGACAAGATGATCTGGATGCCATCACTCAGATTGATCGCGCGCATGGTCGGGTCGAGCGTGGCAAACAGCATGTCTTGCGCCAGCACATCGGCGCCGGTGACACGGTTGAACAAGGTGGATTTGCCCGCGTTGGTATAGCCCACCAGCGCCACGATCGGAAACGGCACCTTGGCGCGCGCGGCGCGGTGCAGCTCGCGGGTCTTGACCACTTTGCCCAATTGCTTGCGAATACGGTTGATCTGGTCATCAATGGCGCGGCGGTCAGCCTCAATCTGGGTTTCCCCCGGACCGCCAACAAACCCCAGGCCACCGCGTTGGCGTTCCAGGTGGGTCCAGGCGCGCACCAGCCGGGTGCGCTGATAGGACAGCGCGGCCAGCTCGACCTGCAACACGCCTTCACGCGTGCGCGCCCTGTCGGCAAATATCTCCAGGATCAACCCGGTGCGATCCAGCAGTTTCAGCCCCCAGGCCTTTTCCAGATTTCGTTGCTGCACCGGTGTCACCGGCCCGTCCACCAGAACCAGCCCCACATCCAGCGCCTCAAACAACGCACCCAATTCCTCTATCTTGCCCTTGCCAAACAAGGTGCCGGGCGCGACCTTGGTCAGGCGCACGACGGCGCTGTCGGCCACATCCAGTTCGGGCAAGGCCGCTGCCAGCGACACGGCCTCTTCCAGCGCGCGCGCAGGCTCGCGGGAAATCGGGCTGGCCACGATGTCGGGATGCAACACAAAGGCGCGCATTGGCCCGGTGCCGTCACCGCTCACTGGCTGTCTTCACCGTCATAAAGAGAAATCGGCTGGCTGGGCATGATGGTCGAAATGGCATGTTTGTACACCAGTTGGCTTTGGCCATCGCGGCGCAACAAGACGCAGAAATTGTCAAACCAGGTCACGACACCTTGCAGCTTTACACCGTTAATCAGGAAAATTGTCACCGGAACCTTGGTTTTGCGAACATGGTTCAGGAATGCATCCTGCAAATTCTGTTTGTCCCCAGCCATCAAACTGCCTTTTGTTTTTGCGCTTCTTACAAGCGATTTTGCCCGTTGACCGGGCTGATACGTCTGCAGAGTATTGCGCGGCTTTTTAACTATTGCCAGCCAAAATTTGCCTCGGGCCGCGAATTGGGTGTCATCGGCGCCAGAATTCGGGGTTGAAAAGTGCAATGATTACCAATGTTTCCAGGCGCCCAAGGATCATTGCACCGCTTAGCACCGCCTTGGCGCCGGTTGACAATTCACCGTAGGACAAGGGCACATCGAGGGCTATCTGGGCCACCGGGCCAGTGGTAGACAGCGCCGCAATGGCCAATGTCATCGCATGTTCCAGATCCTCACCGGTGATGGCGAAAGCCATGACAACCAACGCCAGCGAAAGGGCGAACAGCATAAAGAATATCCAGGCAAGATAGGCCCCTTCGCGACGAAACTGGCGATTGCCCAGCCCGGACCCGCCGATCGAGTTGGGGTGCACCAGCCGGTCCATTTCACGCATGCCATGGGCATATAGCGCAAATGCGCGCAACAGCTTGACCCCGCCCGCGGTGGTCGCGACCCCGCCGCCCAACAACGCCAGGCCCAGAACCACAATCCCCGGCGTGGCCAGGCCGGACCAATCGCGGGCCTGATCCCAGGCCTGGCTTTCAAATCCGGTTGTCGTCAGAAAGGACATGGTGGTGAACATTGCCCCCCAGAACGCCACCAATGCCGCCCGGAAATTGACCAGCTCGTCGACTTCCAGCGCGCCGAACCAATGGCGCAGAAACAACGCGGTGGGCACGATCAGCACCAGCAACAAGCCCATGCGCAATTCGATATCCTCAAACAGACGCCGCGCCAGCGGGATCGACGAGGTGGGCCGGAAAGGCTGCCGGGTCAGGGCGACGGCCAAAAAGACAAAGATCATCACCTCACTCACATAGCCGGTATTCTGGTCGGCAAAACCCTGCGGATGGGCCGAAATGCCGCTGGTCGACAATGTGCTCATGGCATGCACAAGGTTTTCCAACGGCGCCACACTTTGGGTCATCAACAACAGCCACAGGGTTGCGGTCAGGCCCAGATATGTCGGAAACAGCAAGACCGTGGTGCGTAGCAACCGGCGACCGGCGCCGCTGGATGAATATTGCGCCACGCCCTTGCCGCGGGCTTCGCGGATGTCGGCGCTGGCGATCACGTCAAAGCCACCCAAATTCAGCGGCGCCAGGATCGCCACGGCGCTTACCAGCATGAAAAAACCACCCATCCAGCCGACCAACCCGCGCCACAGATGCAACACCGGCGACAGCCGCGACGGGTCATCAAACAAGGTGGCCCCGGTTGTGGTAAAGGCCGAGGTCATTTCGACATAGGCGTTGAAATAGGTGGTCGCGGGCAAGGCTTGATAAAATGGCACCGCAAACATCGCAGGCAGCAAGGCAAAACCCGCCAGCAATGTCAGCAGGTGGTTTCGCCCCTGCAATTGCGGCACCCGCGAGTTGCTGGCCAAAGCGATCAATGTGGTCAAAAAGGCAAAAAGGCCTGCACAAAACGCGAATAATCCGCCCAGCTCAACCGCGCCAGAGGCCAGCCCATAGACCGCCGGAACCAACATCGACAGTGATCCCATCCCCATCAGGAAGACATAGAACGGCAGCTTGAGGAGGCGCTCTTCCCACATTAGAAAAAGTCGATCGTGACCTGCAACAGCCGCTCGACTTCGGGCACGTCGGATGCCATGGCGAACAGCGCGATCACATCGCCCTCGTCGATCCGCGTCTGGCCGGTCGGTTTGACGATCTTGTCACCCTTCATGACCGCTCCCACCAGAACGCCTTCGGGAAATTGAATGTTGCGGATGATCTGTCCGGCGATGGGCGAGGTCGACAGAACCTGTGCCTCGATCACTTCGGCCTCGGCGTCGCCGATCGAGTAGACGCCGCGCACCCTGCCATGTCGGATGTGACGCAGGATCGAGCTGACGGTCGTGGCGCGCGGGTTGATGAAAGCGTCAATGTCGAGCGTTGTCAGCACCGGGATCAGGCTGGGATCGTTGACTAGACAGATCGCCATCTTGCACCCCGCGGCCTTGCCGCGCACCGACGCCAGAATGTTGGTCTTGTCATCATCGGTCAGTGCCAGAATGGCATCCGCGCGCTCGATGCCCGCCTCGCTCAGCAATTCGGCATTCAGCCCGTCACCATTGAGCACAATCGTGCGCTCCAGTTGATCTGCGGCCTTTTCGGCCACTTCGCGAGACCGCTCGATCACCCGCGCCCGGACGCGCTCGGTGCGTTTTTCCAGCGCCTGCGCCACCGCAAGCCCGACATTGCCACCGCCCACCAGAACCACGCGTTCCTGCTTGCGCGCGGTTTTGCCAAATATCTCCAGCGCGCGCGACAGATCCGATGTGGCGCAGAACAGATACACCTGATCCCCGGCGAACAATTGGTCGCCGGCCTCGGGGGCGAACAGCTTGCCGTCCCGGCGCACGCCCACGACGATGGCATTGAGCGTTGAGAACAGGTCGGTCAACTGTCGCAATGGCGTGTTCAGGACCGGACAATCCTCTTTGAGTTGCAGGCCCACCATTTCCGCCTTGCCGTCCATGAAACTTTGCGTGTCAAAGGCCGCCGGCGCGGCCAGCCGGCGCAGGGCCGCATCCGCCACCTCGCGTTCGGGGCTGATCACCACATCGATGGGCAGGTGATCGCGGCGGAACAGATCAGAGTAGATGGCGGTCAGATAACTTTGGGCGCGCAACCGGGCTATTTTCCGGGGCACCGAAAAGATCGAATGGGCGATCTGGCAAGTGACCATGTTGACCTCATCGGAATGGGTCGCGGCGATGATCATATCGGCGTCTTCCGCGCCCGCGCGCGCCAGAATGTCGGGATAGCTGGCAAAACCGGCGATGCCCTGCACATCCAGCGTTTCGGTCGCCCGGCGCACAAGATCAGGATTGTTGTCCACGACCGTGACATCGTTCTTTTCGCCCGCCAAGTGACGCGCGATCTGCCAGCCCACCTGCCCTGCGCCGCAAATGATCACCTTCATGCGCAGAATCCTTCCTGCAACCTTATGTCAGTGCCGCGCAAAAGGCCGCGTTGGCGCCGCAATGTCAATCCACTGCCTCATCGACAAAGGCAACGCGCCCGCCCGCCTTGTTGGCAGTGACCACGCCAAGAGACTTGAGCTTGCGGTGCAAAGCCGAGCGTTCCATACCGACAAATGCGGCGGTGCGGCTGATATTGCCGCCAAAGCGGTTGATCTGGGTCAACAGGTATTCACGCTCGAACAATTCGCGGGCTTCGCGCAACGGCATGGTTGCCAGTTTGCCCGACAGCATCAGCCCACCACCCTCGGCGCTGGATTGCTCTTCTGTCTTGGGCAATTCGGACGCGGTGATGGGCGCGTCGCCTTCGCCCAGGATCAAGATGCGCTCGATCACATTGCGCAACTGGCGCACATTTCCGGGCCAGGGCATGGTCTGCAAAAAGGCGGTGGCATCCTCTGACAGGGTGCGACGGGGCAACCCCTGGGTCTGGTTCAACTCGTTGATGAAATGTTCGGCCAATTCGGGAATATCTTCGCGGCGTTCTTCCAGTGATGGCACCGAGATCGGCACCACATTCAGCCGGTGATACAATTCTTGCCGAAACGTGCCGGCGGCGATCGCGGCGGTCAGGTCACGGTTGGTGCTGGAAATGACCCTGAGATCCACCTGAATGGTGGATGTGCCGCCAACACGGTGGAACTTCTGATCGACAAGCACCCGCAGGATCTTGGACTGGGTGCCCTCGGGCATGTCGGCCACCTCATCGAAATACAGCACGCCGCCATTGGCCTGTTCCAGCAAGCCGGCCTCTACGCCGCGTTCCTTGCTTTCCTGCCCGAACAATACCACTTCCATCTGATCGGGATGAACAGAGGCAGAGCTGACACAGACAAAGGGGGCGGCGGCGCGCTCGGAATGAGCATGGATAAAGCGTGCGGCGATCTCTTTGCCGGCGCCAGCGGGGCCGGTCAGCATCACCCTGCCGTTTGACTTGGTGACCTTTTCAAGGTTTGTTTTCAATTGCTTGAAAGCCGCACTTGATCCAATCATCTCGGCATTTGACGTGTCCTGACGGCGCAGTTCCATATTCTCGCGGCGCAGGCGGCTGGCCTCCATCGCGCGGCGGATGACCACCATCAACTGATCAATGTTGAACGGTTTCTCGATAAAGTCATAGGCGCCCTGCTTGATCGCGGCCACCGCGATTTCAATGTTGCCGTGGCCCGAAATGATGACCACGGGCACGCCCGGGTAATCGCGCTTGACGGTCTTGAGTATGTCAATCCCGTCCATGTTGCTGTCCTTCAGCCAGATGTCCAGGATCATCAACGCCGGCGGTTCCTTGGCGACCGCCGCCATACATTCATTTGAATTGGCGGCCAGTTCCGTATCAAAACCTTCATCGACCAGAATATCCGAGATCAGCTCACGGATGTCCCTTTCATCATCAACAATCAGGATCTTGCTCATGTCGACACTCCTCCATCTGGGGGTTCTACTATTGCCTTGGTTTCAGGTGATTTCGGGCTGACGGGCAAGGTCATGCGCACGCAGGCACCGATCTGCGGATCGTCGTCAAAGGGCGCGCCATCCAACAGCATCAGGGCACCGCCGTGTTCCTCGACAATCTTGCGCACGATGGGCAGGCCCAAGCCTGTGCCTTTTTCGCGGGTTGTGACATAGGGCTCAAACAGGCGAGAACGATCCGCAGGCAAGCCCGCGCCATTGTCGGTGATCGAGATCACCGCCGAATCGCCGTCGATTTTCATGTCGACATGCACGCGCCCCTGCCCCGTTACACCAGAATTTTCCCACCTTGTTTCAATGGCTTCTCCGGCATTCTTCAACAGGTTCGTCAGCGCCTGACCAATCATGGTTTCGTCCAGTTCAGCCCAAACCGGGCCTTCCGGCACATCGAAGCTGATCTGGTTGTCCGGCTGGCCCTGTTGCTGCAAGACAACCGCGCCTTGCAGCAAGGCATTGAGATCCCGACGCCGCCGTTCAGGCTCTGGCATGCGGGCAAATTTTGAAAACTCATCGACGATACGCCGCAAATCATTGGTCTGCCGCACGATCACGTCGGTCAATTGCCCCAGGCTTTCGGCATCTTCCTCGTCCAACAATTTGCCGAACTTGCGTTTGACCCGTTCAGCCGACAACTGGATCGGGGTCAACGGGTTCTTGATTTCATGGGCAATGCGACGCGCGACATCGCCCCAGGCGGCCATACGTTGGGCCGAGACCAGGTCGGTCACATCATCAAAGGCAATCACATAGCCTTCGCGTGTGCCGTCCTCACGCCACCGCGTGGCGACGCGCACCAGCAGGTTTTCGATGCGCCCCGAGCGCACAAGCTGGATTTCCTCTTGCGCGGCCTCGCTCTTGCTTTGTTGCAACCGGTCAAACAGGGCCGAAAACTCCGGCACGACATGCGCCAGCGCTCGGCTGCCGACATTGCCGCGCAGTTCAAGCAGCTTCTTGGCCGACCGGTTGATAAACCCGATCTGGCCATTGTCGTCCACGCCAATCACGCCAGCGGTGACCGACGACAGCACGGAATCAAACATTCTGCGACGGCTTTCAATCTGGCGGTTGTTCTCCAAAAGCGTGTCACGTTGCAGCTTGATCTGTCGGGTCATCTGATTGAACAGGCGCCCCAGCATGGAGATTTCATCGTCGCCGTCTTCTTCGCGCACATGGACATCAAGATCGCCCTCGCCGACCTTTTGCGCCGCATAGGCGAGGCGGCCGACCGGTCGCGCCAGACGTTCGGCGAACCAAAGCCCCAGCCAAACGGCCGCCAGGATCAAGATCAGGGCAAAGCCCAGATAGATCAGGCCAAAGTTGAACAGCAGCCGCCCGCGCTCGGCCTCCAACTGATTGTAAAGGCGCACGTTTTCCTGCGTTTCGTCCAAAAGGTTGAGGATCGCCCCATCGACGTCACGCGTCACATACAGCAATCGGTCCAGAAAGCCGGTCAGCCCCATAAGCGCGCGAAACTCATTGGCATCCCAATCCTGGATGACCACCACCGCGCCGTTGCGCGCGGCTGCGATCTGCTCGGCGCTTGGCTGTTCATAGTCAAAGAAATATGAGCGCGCACCGCGCGCCCGTATCGCCCCGCTGCTGTCGATGACAAAGGCTTCCGGCAGGCCGCGCTGCACCTGGGACTGGCCTTGTGTCAGAACCTGGCGCAAATCGCCATCCGACAAAAAGCGCCGCTGCGCGCGCGCCTCGTTCAACAGCGCGCCCAAATCCTGGGTATCTGCGACAAGGTCCTCGCGCTGCTGTGCTTCATAGGCTGTGGCCGCCGCCAGTGAACTGCCAACCACCTGGCGCACACGTTCGGAAAACCATCCCTCCAGGCCGATATTGAGGGTCAGAACCGCAAAAACCGCCACCAACACGGTCGGGATCAACGCCAACAGCGCGAAGACACCGGTCAGGCGCAGGTGCAGACGCGACCCGGCCGATTTGGCGCGCCGTGCGGCGATCATCTGCCCGACGCGCTGCAATACCAGCGCCGCCACCACCAATACATAGACCAGATCGGCCAAAAGGATCAGCCGCAATGTCGGCGAATTGGCGCCTTCTTGCAGCGGTCCGAGAACCAGAAATGTCAGCAAGGCCATGAACGGACCGAGGATCACCAAGCCTAGCGTGGCAATGTTCTGGGCACGCCGCATGCGTCGCAAACGGCTGATCCGTTCCCAGGTGAATCCTCGGACATTTGCCCGCATTGATGCTGCCCTCAACCGCCTTTACGGCTTTGCCTGGCCCCTGCTGACGCAGATTTGCCACTCATGTTGCGCTTTTACATCAATCGACGCCCGCGTGTCACGTGGATATCCAAATCATTTAGCTTTTTGCGCAAGGTATTGCGGTTGATGCCCAGAAGATCCGCACATTTAGCTTGGTTTCCACTTGTTGCATCAAGTGCAAGTCGCAGCAGAGGTGCTTCTATTTCCCGCAGAATCCGCTGATACAGCCCCGGTGGCGGCAAATTTCCGCCCATGCGATCGAAATACCGGCGCATATGCCGCTCGACCGAGGCGCCCAACCGATCGTCTTGCACAGACAAGGTCAGTTCGGCGGCGGCAGGCTGCGCCTTGAGCGCCTGGGTCACATCCTCGGCGGTGATCCCTTCGGGCCCGGCGGTGACCGACAATTGGCGCATGAGATTTTCCAGTTGCCGCACATTTCCCGGCCAGCGGTAGTTGCGCATCATGTCGAATGCATCTTTGCGCACGATGGGCAAGACGGCGCCGCTGCGATCCGCGCGCGCCAGAAAGTGATCCACCATCAAGGGCACGTCATCAATCCGGTCACGCAAGGCGGGCACCAGCAAAGTGGCGCCGGATATGCGATAGAACAAATCCTCGCGAAAGGTGCCCGCGGCCATGGCGTCGGGCAACGGCTTTTGCGTCGTCACCAGGATGCGCGGCGGATGATCCGGCAGTCCATCCATCATGCGCACCAGCCGGGCCTGGGCGCTGTCACTCAGATCGGAAATCTCGTCGATGACCAAAGTGCCCGAGCGGGCGCGTGACAGCACGGATAGGGCGGAATCATTATCGTCAAAATCGGTGGCCGTGGCCGTGACAAAGGGCAATGAACGGCGGTCGGAAAAGTCATGGATCGCGCGTGCGATCAGGGATTTGCCGGTGCCGCTTTCGCCCAGGATCATCACCGGCAGGTCCGCATTCATCACCCGCGCCACCCGCCTGTACAGGTCTTGCATGATTTGCGTGCGTCCGACCATGGGCAGATCGCTGCCCTGCGCGGGGTCGCCGGCACCTTCCAGTTCGGCCGCCCGACGCTGGCGCGGAACAGCCAGAGCCTTGCCGACACGTTTCATCAGGTCCGGCAGGTCAAAAGGCTTGGGCAAATAGTCAAAGGCCTGGGCCTCGGCCGCCTGGATCGCGGTGTTGATGGTGTTTTGCGCCGATATGATGATCACCGGCAAATTGGGGCGTTTGGCTGAAATCTGAGGCAGCATCTCTAGCCCGTTGCCATCGGGCATCATCACATCCGAGACAACGAGATCGCCTTTGCCTTCTTCGACCCAGCGCATCAGCGTGACCAGCGAAGAGGTTGCGTGCACCCGGCACCCTGCCCGTGTCAAAGCCTGGGTCAGGACCGTGCGAATGGTCCGATCATCATCGGCGACAAGAATTGTTCCGTCCATTTAACTCTCCGAATTTTCATTTTGCTCGGCCATGGGCAACGAGACACGAAACACCGTGCGCCCGGGGACGCTTTCAACCGCGATCCAGCCTTCATGTTCGGCGATGATCTTGGATATCAGGGCCAAACCCAGCCCGGTCCCGTTTTGCCGCCCCGAGACGAACGGCTCGAATATTTCGTCGGCGATGGCATCGGGCAGGCCCGGCCCGTCGTCGATCACTTCGACCTGCAGCGGCATGGGCCGGCCGGTGCCGTCCGAGCGCCGCAACCGCAACGCATGGTCATAATAGGTGCGCAGGGTAATCGCGCCACCGCGCGCCTCATCGGCCGCCTGGGCGGCATTGCGAAACAGGTTGAGAAAAACCTGGACCAGTTGATCGCTGTCACCAAAGGTGGGCGGCAAGGAAGGGTCAAATTCCACGTTGAACTGCATATGCGCGGCAAACCCAACCGACGCGGATGAGCGTGCACGGTCGAGCACGTCATGCAGATTGACCACGCGTTTGTTGGGCGGCGCGGCATGGCCAAAGCGTTCGACCTCTTCAAGCATGGTGACAATGCGGCGGCTCTCTTCGACGATCAGATCGGTCAATTCCTGATCCTGCGCGGTCAGATCAATCGACAACAACTGTGCCGCCCCGGTGATCCCGGCCAGCGGGTTCTTGATTTCATGGGCCAGCATTTCGGCCATGCCAATGACGGAACGCCCGGTCGCCGAAATCGTGCGCGAGCGGCCCATGCGATCGGCCAGATGGCGCGGTTGCAGAATGACCAGTATGTGGCCCGGCATGGCGGTGATCGGGCCCAGATGCAGGTCACAGGGCTGTGGCGGTTGATGACCGCAGGTCACATCGACAGAATTGACGAACACCGCCGCGTTATTCTCGCGTATGCGCGCGAGTGCAGGCTCAACCGGCGTATCCAGACTGACCCGGTCCAGAAAAGGCTGGCCGATGAGGCTGCGCGCGGCTTCATTGATGAATGTCTCGGCGGCGGGGTTCACACCGACCAGATTGTCTTGACCATCCACCACCAGGGCCGGCATCGGCAGGGATGTCCAGATATGGTCCAGAAACTCGGTCACGCCGCCACCGTATGTTCTGCGTTTTCAAAGCATTGCGCCAAAAGCGCTCTGACATGGCCCGGGTCGCTGGCGGTCAGCACCGCATGACGAGCGGGTTTCGGCGCGCCAATCTCGTCCATATACCAGCCCAAATGCTTGCGCGCGACGCGCAGACCCAGTTTGGGGCCATAAAAGTCGATCATCTCGGCATAGTGACCCTGAACCATTTTGGTCATTTCGGCACGTGTTGGCGCCGCAGGCATGGGCGCGCCGCGCAGCTGGGCGCGCAGCTGGTTCAACAGCCAGGGCCGCCCTTGCGCGCCACGCCCGACCATGATGCCCGCGGCCCCCGACGCGGCCAATGCCGCGCGTGCGCTTGCCAGATCCGTGATGTCCCCATTGGCGATCACCGGGATATTAACGGCGTCGACAATCGGCTTGATCGCCGCCCAATCGGCCTGACCCTTGTAAAACTGGCAACGCGTGCGCCCGTGAATGGTCAGCCGCGTAATCCCCTCGGCCTCGGCGCGCCGGGCCAGTTCTGCGGCGTTCAAACTGCTTTCATCCCACCCCAGCCGTGTCTTGAGTGTCACCGGCACGCCAACAGCGGCGACCACCGCGCGCACAAGCGAGATGGCCAGATCCAGATCCCGCAACAAGGCAGAGCCGGACAGACCGCCGGTGACCTTTTTGGCCGGACATCCCATATTGATGTCGATGATGCGTGCGCCCGCGGCCTCTGCATGTTTGGCCGCCTCGGCCATCCAATACGGCTCGCGGCCCGCCAATTGCACTGCTGTGGCCGCCTGGTCGAAGCCAAGTTCCGCCTTTTCGCGTGCGCCCGGCCGGGCATTCAGCAAATCATGGCTGGCCACCATTTCGGAAACAACCAGATCAGCACCAAAGCTGTGCACCAGCTTGCGAAACGGCAGGTCAGTTATCCCGGCAAGAGGTGCCAGCATGACCGATGGCGCGGCCGGCTCGCCGCCTTTGCCATAGGTATCCCTGCCCGCCATCTTCATTAACTGCCTAATCCTTGTGCACTGCCACATTTTTAATCAGCTACCCCCTCTATAATTTATTGCCGCCGGTGTGCAAGAGCCCAGACGCTGCAAGCCCGTGCAAGTTATTGTGTTGTGTCTGCGCCCCCGTTAGAACCCGGCCCATGAAGTCAGACAGCCCCAGAATTGTCGCCCTGATCGTGGCCGCCGGACAAGGCAGCCGCGCGGGCGGCGGGGTGGCGAAACAATGGCGTCTTGTCGCCGGGCGCCGCGTGGCGGCATGGACTGCTCAGGCCTTTGCCGCGCATCCCGCCATTTCGGACTGTCTGTTTGTCATCAATCCTTCGGACGCCCCGTTTCTGGACCCAAGTCAACGCTGGGTGGCAGGGGCAGATAGCCGCGCCGGTTCGGTCCTTGCGGGACTGACGGCGCTGGCCGGAGACCCGCCGGATTTTGTGTTGATCCATGACGTGGCCCGACCTTGTGTATCCGCGCAGACCATCGAGGCGGTCATCGCGGCGTTGCAAACCGCTGACGGGGCCGCGCCCGCGCTGGCTGTAACCGACGCGCTGTGGCGGACACATGACCAAAAGATCAACGGCACCGCGTCACGCGATGGGCTGTTGCGGGCACAGACGCCACAAGGCTTTGCGTTCAGCGCCATCTTGCAGGCGCATCAGGTCCATCCGGGCGGTGCCGCCGATGATGTCGAGGTCGCATGCGCGGCAGGTTTGATCGTCGCGCCCGTGCCCGGCGATGAAGACAACATCAAGATCACCACCGCCGCCGATTTCGATCGTGCGGCGCGCATATTGGAGCGAAAGATGCAGGTCAGGTTGGGCAACGGATATGATGTGCATCGGTTTGGCCCAGGCGACCAAGTCATGTTATGCGGCGTGTCTGTCGCCCATGACCGCGGTCTTCAGGGCCATTCTGATGCGGATGTCGGCATGCATGCGTTGACCGACGCGCTTTATGGGGCCATGGCGCAGGGGGATATCGGGCGTCATTTCCCGCCAAGCGATCCGCAGTGGCGCGGGGCCGACAGCGCCGTTTTTCTGCGCCATGCGATCGGATTGGCGCGCGATTTGGGGTTCGAGCTGTCAAATGCCGACGTCACATTGGTTTGCGAGGCCCCCAAGATCGGGCCCCATGCCAGCGCCATGCAGGCCAGGCTGGCCGACATCATGGGGGTTGAAGTCGGCTCTGTCTCGGTCAAGGCCACGACCTCTGAGAGATTGGGTTTCACCGGCCGCGGCGAGGGCATCGCCGCTCTGGCCACCGCCGCCCTGACAGGTCAGCCATGAGCGCGCTGATCGCCACTTTCTTCTATACCGGGCATTTGCGCCCGGCGCCCGGCACCTGGGGCTCGCTTGCCGCTTTGCCTGCGGCCTGGGTCATCCATGGGCTGGCCTCTTTCTGGGGGTTGCTCGTGGCAACGCTGATATGCTTTGTCCTTGGCTGGTGGGCGACCGCAGACGTGACCCGCGAGGCGGAGAACCACGACCCATCCGAGGTGGTGATCGACGAAGTGGTGGGACAATGGATCGCGCTCTGGCCAGTGTCTTTCGGAATGTGGTTCATTGGCGCATCGGGCTGGGACTTGCCATTTCAGGCGGTCGTCGCGGCCTTTGTGTTATTCCGCTTTTTCGACATCACCAAGATTGGCCCGGTTGGCTGGGCAGACCGTCGCAATGATCCTTTGGGGGTCATGCTGGATGATGTCATTGCAGGATTTCTGGCAGCCGCCGTGCTGTTTTTGGCCGCCGCCTCCCTGCCATGGGCCTATGATGCGCTGGAATTCATGCGGTGGCTCTTTTGACGCGCGCGGCTGATGTCTTGGCAAGCGCGCGCGCCCAGTCCATCCGGTTGGCCACCGCCGAAAGCTGCACCGGCGGGCTGATCTTTGCCGCCCTGACCGAGGTGCCGGGCAGTTCCGACGTGATGGATCGCGGATTTATCACCTATTCCAATGACGCCAAGACCGAAATGCTGGGCGTTGATCGCGCGCTGATCGCGCGACACGGCGCTGTCAGCCCGCAGGTCGCGCGCGCCATGGCCGAGGGCGCGCTTGAACGCTCTGGCGCGGGGATCGCCGTGGCAGTGACCGGCGTCGCCGGCCCGGGCGGCACGGCAACCAAACCCGAGGGCATGGTTTGCTTTGGCCTGGCCAGATCAAACAAGAAGTGCCAGACCGAGACATTGTATTTTGGCGCCGTCGGTCGGGCAGAAGTGCGCAAGTTGACCACCGCCCATGCCCTGGGCCTGATCGCGCAAACGCTATCAGCATCTGCCTGATTTCTCCGCAACGCCGCCGGATTGTCGCATAATTTTTAATCACAATTGAAAAAGCGGCTGAATCCCCGCCCCGTCGCGGGCCCCCCGCTTTTGTCGCTGCATGTCTGTGCCTAGGCCCAGCCCGGGAATAGATTGTTGAAAGGAGATCTCGATGGTGGGTGCGGATACAGCTTGGATCATCGTCGCGACGGCATTGGTGCTGTTCATGACATTGCCGGGGCTGGCCCTGTTTTACGGCGGGCTGGTGCGCGCGCGCAATGTGCTGAGCGTTTTCATGCATTGCTACGCGATCGCCTGCGCCATGTCGGTCGCCTGGCTGGCCTTCGGCTATTCGATTGCTTTTGGCGACGGCAATGCGATCTGGGGCGGGCTGGGCAAGGCCTTTTTGATGGGCGTGACCGCCGACAGCCTGTCGGGCACCTTGCCCGAAGTGCTGTTTTTCGCCTTCCAGATGACTTTCGCGATCATCACGCCCGCGCTGATCGTCGGCGCCTATGTCGAGCGGACATCCTTTGGCTTCGTGCTGTTGTTCTCGACGCTGTGGATGTTGCTGGTCTATGCCCCGGTGGTTCATTGGATCTGGGGCGGCGGCCTTTTGTCGGATGGCGGGTTGTTTGGCGCCATCGGCGCGCGCGACTTTGCCGGCGGCATCGTGGTTCATGAAACCGCCGCGATTGCGTCCCTGGTGATTGCGGTGATGCTGGGCGCGCGCCGTGACAAATCCAAGCCACCGCATAACCCCGGCTATGTCATGATCGGCGCATCCATGTTGTGGGTCGGCTGGTTCGGCTTTAACGGCGGCTCGCAACTGGCTGCGGACGGAGGCGCGGCCATGGCGCTGACAGTCACCCATATCTCGGCCGCCACCGCATCGCTGAGCTGGGCGCTATGGGAGCGGATCAAATATGGCAAATCCTCTTTGGTGGGCATTGTCACCGGCACGATCGCGGGCCTTGCGTCAATCACGCCCGCCTCGGGTTTTGTCGGACCGATCGAGGCGCTGATCATTGGCGGCGTGGCGGGCATCTTGTGTCAAGAAGCGGTCGGCGTGATCCGCAACAAACTGGCCATCGACGACACGCTGGATGTCTTTGCCGTGCATGGCGTGGGCGGAATCTTCGGCACGTTGATGCTGCCCTTCTTTGCCATGCTGGGCTTTGAAAATGACGCCACCTGGACAGCCCAGATCGGCGCATTGGTCATTGTGGGCACCTTTACCGTCGCGGCCACCTACGTGTTGGTCAAGATCTGCAGCGCGCTGGTCGGGTTCCGCGTCGATGCCGAGACCGAGGTCAATGGGCTTGACCTTGCCCAACATGGCGAACGCGCCTACGACCACGTCAGCTGAGCATCCCACGGGCGTGCGTTCAATGCGCGCGCCCGTGCCGTCTGTATTTCACAAAGATCCACGCCACAGGCAAATTGGCCCCGCAGGCATTGTGGGCGCAATTCATCTAGGTCGCGGGGGGCGTGTATAAGGCGGCCGCGCGGGTTTCAAAGGCGCGCACGATGCGCTGCATGGCTTCGTTGAAGACGACACCGATCACGCCTTGCAAGATCGCGTTCTTGAATTCGAAATCGACAAAGAAATCGACCTGACAACCGCCCTCGCAATCGGTGAATTGCCAGCCGCTTTGCAGATATTTGAACGGGCCGTCCAGATATTCGGTGTCAATGCGCCGGTCAGCCCTCCATAGCCGCACCCGGCTGCCGAACCTTTCCCGGAACACCTTGAAGGAAATCACCAGATCGGCTTCGATCAGCGTGCTGTCGCCCTGATCGGTTTGGGTGCGTATCCGGGCCGCCGCGCACCAGGGCAGAAATTCGGGGTATCGCGCCACATCGGCCACCAGCGCATACATCTGGTCTGCCGTGTAAGGCATGACGCGGTTTTCGTGATGTTTGGGCATTGGGGCAATCTGGCTCTGGTCACTGGCCTCTCTCTTTTCTAAAACAGGCAGGCGCAATGCAAGGGGGAAGTGATGGCAGAGCGGAATTACGTGATCGACGAGATGATCTCGGCCAAGAGCATTGCAGCGCGGATCGAGACGCTCGCCCGCGAGATCCAGACCCGGTTCGAAGGCTGCGAAAAGCTGATCGTGGTGGGGCTGTTGCGCGGATCTTTCGTGTTCATCGCCGATCTGGTGCGTGAGCTGGACATGAATGTCGAGGTTGATTTCCTTGAAGCCTCTTCTTACGGCGACGCCATGGAAAGCAGCCGTGAGGTGCGCATTCTCAAGGATTTGCGCGGCGAGATCGCGGGCCGCGACGTGCTGGTCGTCGAAGACATCGTGGATACGGGTTTTACCTTGAAACACGTCGTGGCGCTGCTGCAATCGCGCAATCCGAAACGGCTGGAAACGATTGCCTTGCTCGACAAGCCCACCCGCCGCGAGGTCGATATCCGCGCCAGCTGGACCGGATTCGAGATCCCCGATGAATTTGTCGTCGGTTATGGAATCGATTTTGCCCAACGCAACCGCAACCTGCCGTTCATCGGCAAGGTCCGGTTCACCGAGGATGCGCCGCAATGAACCCGCGCATCCTGGTGCGCATGGCCAGATGGGCCCGCAATCCGCCCTCGGAAAAGCGGGTGATCTTTGGGCTTGCGGTGATCGCGGCGGCATTCGCCCTATTCGCCATCGAGCGCTGGATCGGCTGGCCAGAATGGTTGCAGGTGGATCAGCTGCGCGTCGGCACTCCGCGCAGATAATCTTGCTGGGCGCGCAGGGCCTTGCCAAGAAAGGCGCGGGCCGCCCGGATACGTGGCACGGTGAGCATATCGCGGTGGCCGGCCACCCATATCGGCACCTGCATGGGCGCCAGGCCAACATCGCGACGTTCCAGCCTGCTGTCAGAATGGCCCAGAAATGCAGGCAAAATGGCCAGGCCCAACCCAGCCGCGGCCAATTCCCGGACCGTCAGAAAACTGTCGGCCGCGCTGGCACTTTGCGCCGGGTTCAATGTGTCGGCCATCCATTGGGCGGGCACCGAGCGCGACAGGGGCCCGGCCAGGCCCACCCATTGCGAGCCCGCATAATCCGGCGCGGCAAAGGCCGCGAACCCCAATTCGGCCACGATGTCCCCTTCCATGTCCTCGGACAGGCTTTGTCCAATCCGGACCGATAGTTCCGCATCCATCCGCGCCAGATCCACATGGTGATTGCTGTTGATCAATTCGATGCGCAGTTGCGAAGATCCGGAATGCAATTGCTGGATGATCTGCGGCAGGACCGAATGGCAAAACGTGTCGGTGGCGGTCACGCGCACGATGCCGCTCAGCGGGGCCTTTTGGCCCTGCACCGCGCGCGCCAGCCCGATCACGGCGGTTTCGATTTCGGCGATCGCCTCAAATACGCCGGCATGGGCCTCGGCAGGTTTGTAGCCATTGAGCGACTTTTCAAACAGGTTCAGCCCGAAACGTGCCTCGACCGCCGCCACCCGGCGCAGAACCGTCGCATGATTGACCCCAAGGCTGCGCGCCGCGGCACTGACGCTGCCCTCGCGGGCCACACGCAGAACGTGGCGCAAATCATCCCAGCTTTCGCTCCTGTGCATTAAACAACAAAGCCCCTGCAAAATTAGACAGTTTATTTTACTTTACACACAGGTAATCTGAAAGCGTATTTTTGAGTTCACCCAGGGAGATTTGTCGTGATGAAAAGAATTGCCATATTTGGCGCGGGCCTCGCCGTTGCCGCAACCACCGCTTTTGCCGGCGGCCATACCGGACCGCTGGATGCGGCCATCGGCGCGCGCAAGGCACAGATGAGCCTGTATGGATTCAACCTCGGCATCCTGGGCGCCATGGCGCAGGGAAAGGCTGAATATGACGCCGATGCGGCCATGGCCGCGGCCAATAACCTTGCCGCGCTGACCACGATGGATCAATCCGCATTGTGGCCACAAGGGTCTGACAACAGCGCCAAGGACAACACCCGCGCGCTGCCGGCGATCTGGGAAAACTTCCCCGATGTCTTTGCCAAGGCCGGTGCAACAGCCGAGGCCGCAGCCGCGATGCAGGCAGCCGCCGGAGACGGGCTTGAAGCCCTGCAGGCCAGTATGGGTCCACTTGGCGGGGCATGTAGTGCCTGTCACAAGGCCTATCGCGCGCCCAATAATTGATCGGGTGAGTTTGCGTCGGCCGGGCATTTGACCTGACCCCCGGGGCCGGCGCATCATCTGGGCCATGTATCAACGCATCTTCGCATTCCTGACGCTGGTCGCAGTAGGGCTGGCCGCGGCCTGGTGGCTGACCGCGCCGGTGCGCGTCGATGCCGCGGTATTTTCCGCGCTCGAGCCGCAATCCGATCCGGTGGCCGGACAGGATGTGTTCAATGCGGCGGGCTGTGCCTCTTGTCACACAGCACCGGGAGATGAAAGCGACGGACCCGCGGTTTTGTCGGGCGGCAAGCGGTTTGCCAGCGACTTCGGCACTTTTGTGGCCCCCAATATCTCGTCCGATCCCGTGGCGGGCATTGGCGCCTGGAGCCTGGTCGATTTCGCCAATGCCGTGCGCTTTGGCACCTCGCCGCAGGGGCAGCATTATTACCCCGCCTTTCCCTATACGACCTATATTCGGATGAGCGACACGGATCTGGCCAATCTGTTTGCCTATATGCGCGATCTGCCCGCCTCTCAGGCGGCCTCAGAGCCGCATGAGGTGGGTTTCCCGTTCAACATCCGCCGCTCACTTGGTGGCTGGAAATTATTGTTTCTGCGCAAGGATTTCGTGCGCCCCGAAGCGCCCGATGCAATAGTGGAACGTGGGCGCTATCTGGTCGAGGCCCTGGGCCATTGCGCCGAATGCCACACCGGGCGCAATGCCTTGGGCGGGCTGGATCGCAGCGCCTGGTTGCAAGGCGCGCCCAATCCCTCGGGCAAGGGCCAAATTCCCAGTCTGCGGCCCGACGATCTGCAATGGAGCGGCTTTGACATCGCCGCATATCTGACGACCGGATTTACGCCCGAGTTCGATACCGCCGGAGGCCAAATGACCGATGTCATCAAGAATTTGGCCAAATTACCCGACAGCGATATTGACGCCATTGCGGCCTATCTGCTGGCCCTGCCCTGACTGCGGTTCACCCCAGGCGTTTCAACTGCCCAGTTTTTTCAGGCGCGCGGCACGCAATTTGGCAAAGTCATCGCCAGCATGATAGCTGGAGCGCGTCAAGGGCGTGGCCGAGACCATCAAGAACCCCTTGCCAAAAGCTGCCTTTTCATAGGCCGCAAATTCCTCGGGCGTGACAAACCGATCCACGGCGTGGTGCTTGGGGGTGGGTTGCAGATACTGGCCAATGGTCAGGAAATCTATATCCGCCGCGCGCATGTCTTCCATCACCTGCAAAACGGCCTGTTTGTCCTCACCCAGACCCACCATGATGCCGGATTTCGTGAACATGCGCGGATCAAGTTCCTTGACACGCTGCAACAGTCGCAATGAGTGAAAATAGCGTGCGCCGGGGCGGACCTCGGGATACAGCCCCGGCACCGTTTCCAGGTTGTGATTGAACACATCGGGCCTGGCAGCGACGACAATTTCCAGCACCGACGGATCACAGCGCAGAAAGTCGGGCGTCAGGATCTCAATCGTCGTGCCGGGCGATTGCTTGCGCACCGCGCGGATGGTCTGGGCAAAGTGTTCGGCCCCGCCATCTTCGACATCGTCGCGATCCACCGAGGTGATGACGACATGGTTCAGCCCCAGCTTCTTGACCGCATCGGCAACGCGGCCCGGCTCAAAAACATCCAGTGCCTCGGGGGGCTTGCCGGTGGCGATATTGCAAAAGGTGCAGGCCCGGGTGCAGACCTCACCCATGATCATCATCGTGGCATGGCCCTGGCTCCAGCATTCACCCACATTGGGGCAACCGGCTTCTTCGCAGACAGTGACCAGCTTATGCTCCCGCATGATGTTGCGGGTCTCAAAATAGCCCTCACTGGTGGGCGCCTTGACGCGAATCCAATCGGGCTTTTTCGGCTGCGCATTGTCGGGGCGGCGGGCCTTTTCAGGGTGGCGCTCGGCCGGGATTTTCAGATCACGCTGTTTCATGTGGCACCTTCGTTTCGCGGCAAACTAGGCGAAAAGCCCCCCTTGCAAAAGCCCCCCGGTCGCATTGCCGCAATGCAAATGGCTCATGGCTGCGATTTTGCGGTTGAATTGGCCCACACCCAGATTAGAATGGTTCTAAATACAGGTTTCGCCAAAACTAACAGCCCTGTGCAAATAGCGCATCACAGAGCACCAAATCGGAGGATATCGACACATGGACGGAAATACAGGTTGCCCGGTAATGGGCCATAAAGGGACCAGCAACAATGATTGGTGGCCCAATCAACTGAACCTGAAGATCCTGCATCAGCATTCCGCGAAATCCAACCCGATGGGCTCGGATTTCGACTATCGCGCGGCATTCAAGAGCTTGGATCTGAAAGCCCTCAAACAAGATCTATACGCGTTGATGACCGACAGCCAGGATTGGTGGCCCGCTGATTATGGCCATTACGGCCCGTTGTTCATCCGCATGGCCTGGCATAGCGCAGGCACCTATCGCACCGCTGACGGACGCGGTGGCGGCGGCACGGGTGCACAGCGTTTTGCGCCGCTCAACTCCTGGCCCGACAATGGCAATCTGGACAAGGCGCGCCGCCTGCTGTGGCCGATCAAGATGAAATACGGCAACAAGATTTCCTGGGCCGATCTGATGATCCTGGCGGGCAATTGCGCGATCGAAAGCATGGGCGGCAAGACCTTTGGTTTTGGCGGCGGACGCGAAGACATCTGGGAACCCGAGGAAGATATCTATTGGGGCCGCGAGGGCGAATGGCTGGGCGATGAACGCTATTCCGGTGAGCGTGATCTGGAAAACCCGCTGGCCGCCGTGCAGATGGGTCTGATCTACGTCAATCCCGAGGGGCCCAACGGCAATCCCGATCCGGTGGCCTCTGGTTTTGACATCCGCGACACCTTTGGCCGCATGGGCATGGATGACGAGGAAACCGTTGCGCTGGTGGCGGGCGGTCACACATTTGGCAAGGCGCATGGCGCGGGCGATCCAGAGCTGGTCGGCCCCGAACCAGAGGCCGCACCGCTGCAGGCCATGGGTCTGGGCTGGATCAACGGCCACAAGTCGGGCAAGGGTGTCGACACCACGACGTCGGGCGTCGAAGGACCCTGGACGGCCAACCCGACCCAATGGGACAACGGCTATTTCGATGTGTTGTTCGGCTATGACTGGGAATTGACCAAAAGCCCGGCAGGCGCGCATATCTGGCACGCCAAGGATCTGGCCGATGCCAACCACGCGCCCGAAGTGGATGGATCTGGCAAGAAGGTGCCGCTGATGATGACCACGGCGGATATGGCCATGCGCATGGACCCCGATTATGAGAAAATCTCGCGTCGTTTTCATGCCAACCCCGAAGAGTTTGCCGATGCCTTTGCGCGCGCCTGGTTCAAGTTGACCCACCGCGACATGGGGCCAAAGGCGCGTTATCTGGGCGCTGAAGTCCCTGCCGAAGACCTGATCTGGCAAGACCCTTTGCCCGCCGGCGGCACGCATTTGTCGGATGCGGATGTCACCAAGCTCAAGGCTGCGATCATGGCTTCGGGCTTGAGCGTTTCCGAACTGGTGGCCACGGCCTGGGCCTCGGCGTCGAGCTTCCGTGGGTCCGACATGCGCGGCGGTGCCAATGGCGCGCGTATCCGTTTGGCCCCTCAAAAGGACTGGGATGCCAACGATCCGGCCCAATTGGCCAAGGTGCTGAGCGCGCTGGAAGGCGTGCAGGCCAGTGTCGGCGTCGCCGTGTCGATGGCCGATCTGATCGTTCTGGGTGGCGCCGCGGCGATCGAGGCCGCCGCCAAGGCGGGCGGGCATGATGTGGCCGTGCAGGTCACGACCGGGCGCGTCGATGCCAGCCAGGAGCAGACCGATGTCGAAGGTTTTGGCCTGCTCGAACCAGTCGCTGACGGGTTCCGCAATTACCAAAAGGCCGCCTATTCGGTCTCGGCAGAGGAGCTTCTGGTCGACAAGGCACAGCTGCTGGGCCTCACCGCGCCCGAGATGACCGTTCTTGTGGGCGGCATGCGGGTGCTGGGGGCCAATGCGGGCGGTTCCGCACAAGGTGTTCTGACGGATCGGCCGGGCACATTGTCGACCGATTTCTTCACCAACATCGTGGATATGGGCACCACCTGGCTGCCCACATCGGATGCCGAAGACGCTTTTGAAGGCCGCGACAGCAAGACCGGCAAGATCAAATGGACCGCAAGTCGCGTTGATCTGGTCTTTGGCTCCAACTCGCAATTGCGGGCCCTGTCAGAGCTTTATGCCCAGTCTGACAATGCCGGTGCTTTTGTTGCCGATTTTGCCGCCGCCTGGAGCAAGGTCATGGATGCAGATCGCTTCGATCTGGCCTGATTTTCGGTGAAAGAAAAAAGGGCGCGCGGGTGATCCGCGCGCCCTTCTTTATGGTCGGATCAGGTCCGTTCACCCGATCAGATCAGAGCCCTTTTGCCCCTGGTAGTGCTGCGCCAATCGTTGCAGTGCGATCCGCAATACGATCTTGCCCGATCGCGCCGACCAGCCCAGCCGTTTTTCGGCCGCCTCTACCCCTTCCAGAAAACAGCAGACCCGCAGCGCCACATCGCCCAGTCCCGGACCCAATTCCCTGACCGCCAGCATCACCCGATTGCGCGCGGCCTCTGACCCGGTGCCTGTTTCCGCGTTTGCCGGAAAGGCACCACGGTCGCCGCCAGTCAGGAACTTTTCCCAGTTCTGGCTGACCCGCGGGCCCATTTGCGACAATTCAAAATCTTCACGCAACCGTTCGGCGGCATCCACCATTTCCGGCTGCAAGAACGGTGCCCCGTCCTTGTCCTTGCGTCGGGCCATCGAGGCGATGGGCGATTCCGCCGCATTGTAGCGAACCGCCCGGCGCCGCGTGCTGCCCTCCAAGGGCATGTCCTTGCTGTCCCAGTCGCGATGTTGCTCGGCAAAACCGGTGTGGCCCGGTTCCGCGCCGGCAAAATGGGCGTCATCGGCCAGCATGCGTTTGAGCGCCGCGCGCCCCGCGCCGGTGATGCGATACCGTGCCACGCGCCCGGGCTGTGTGCAGACCAGCCAATCCCGGATCGCCATGGATTGCGCGCTTTCGCGGTCTGTTACCGCCGTGCGCACCGTGCGACCATCCGGCGTTTCGCGCACCACCACGGCCTTTTCCATATCGGCGGCAAAAGCCAGCACGGCACCTGGTTCGCTGAGCCGGCGCAATATCCGGCGGGCCTCACGTTCGTAATGTTCTTGTGCGGGCGCATCGTTCCGGTCTTGGCGCAAGGGGGCGTTCATGTCAGCGTGTTCCTTATTTCGTGAGGCGTCGATCCTGGGCGCAGGGATCGCCAGTTCCGCAAGCGCGCTGTCGATCAGCGCATCGTCCCGCATCGCTTCAATCTTGCGGATCCGGCGCTGCACGGTTGAGGCGTGATGGCCCTGTTCGCGTGCCAATTGGCGGATTGTTACGCCTTGGGTGGTATGGCGCAGATAGTCGCGCACGGCGCGGGGCAGCAACGTGGATTGGCCGCAATTCGGCCGGGCAATGTCTTGCATTGTCAAAATCGATCTCTGTATTTGATTATTGTGGCAACATGGCACAGCAGCGTGCCGTCAGGAGACTAGTACAAATCGAACACCGACAACCTAGGGTTGCAATGCTTACCAGGAAGTTAATGGCGTTCTGTGAGTTTGATATTGATTCTAAATGTTAAAAAAAGTTGAAACGCCGCGCTCGGAAAGTGCCCACGCCACGCAACACATCTTATAGGCATGTAATCTGGCCCCTCACCCTTGATGAGGATACCCCCGATGCACGATCTGTTCCTACGTTACTCCACCTTGCGTCGCCCTGGCTTGCTGGTGCGCGCCGCGCGTTTTGGATTGGTGGAATACCGGCGCGATGCGGCACTCAAACGTGTGTTGAAAACCGCCACAACGCCCAAACCCAAGGCCGCCGTCGATCGTTTGCTGATCGAGGAGGCCCGGCTGGAAGAGGCACGGCTGACCCATGACGCGACCTATAATGTCACGCGCCATGTAGAGGTTCTGATCTGCCTGATGGGCGAGGTCCAACTGCTGGAACCCCTGCCCCAGACACCCGTGCCACCGCTGACAATCGTCTGAGCCCGCCCCGGACGCCTACATGAAGCTGTCCGGTTCGGCGGCTTTCTTGGCCGCCACATAATCGTTCAGCGCCTCCAGCGTCGCTTGGTCCATGGCCGGCTGCTGGTAGTCGCCCAACAGTTTTTTCACCCGCGCATTGGCCAATGTCTGGCTGTCGCGCGCGCCCTCTTCATCCCAGGTTTCAAAGGGTTTGTAATCGGCCACATTCGAGCGCCAGAAAGCAGCCTTGAAATTGGCCTGGGTATGGGCGCAGCCCAGGTAATGGCCGCCCGGCCCGACCTCTCGGATGGCATCCATTGCCTGCCCGTTCTCAGACATGTCCACGCCTTGGGCCAGATGGTGCAATATGCCCAGTTGATCGGCATCCAGCACGAATTTTTCGTAGGAGCTGACAAGACCGCCTTCCAGCCAGCCGCAGGAATGCAACATGAAATTGACACCGGACAACAGACCCATGTTCAGGCTGTTGGCGGTTTCATAGGCAGCTTGCGCATCAGGCAGTTTCGAGCCGCAGAACGACCCGGCAGAGCGATAGGGCAATCCCAGACGCCGCGCCAATTGCCCGGCCCCATAGGTGATATGGCTGGCCTCGGGCGTGCCGAATGTGGGCGCCCCGGAATTCATGTCGATCGACGTGACAAAGGCGCCCATGATCACGGGCGCACCCGGGCGGATCAGCTGGCTGTAGGCAACGCCTGCCAGCACTTCGGCCAGCACCTGTGTCAGGGTGCCCGCCACCGAAACGGGCGCCATGGCGCCGCCCACGATGAAGGGGCTGATGATGCAGGCCTGATTGGCTTTGGCATAGACTTCCAGCGCACCCATCATGATGCTGTCAAAGGTCAGCGGTGAGTTGATGTTGATCAGGCTGGTCATCACCGTATTTTGGTCAACAAAATCCTCACCAAACAGGATTTTTGACATCTCCACACTGTCTTGCGCGCGGGACGGTTCGGTGACCGAGCCCATATAGGGTTTGTCCGACAGGGTCATATGGGCCAGCAGCATGTCTAGGTGACGTTTGTTCACCGGCACGTCCGTTGGCTCACACAAGGTGCCGCCGGAATGATGCAGCCATTTGGACATGTAGCCCAGCTTCACAAAATTGCGGAAATCCTCGATCGTGGCATAACGCCTGCCGCCTTCCATGTCGCGCACGAAGGGCGGGCCATAGACCGGTGCCAGCACCAGGCTGTTGCCGCCGATCTCGACATTGCGTTCGGGGTTGCGGGCATGTTGGGTTATCGTGCTGGGGGCAGTTGAGCAGAGTTTGCGCGCCAGCCCTTTGGGAATACGCACACGCTCGCCGTCAATATCGGCACCCGCCTCGCGCCAACGTTCCAGCGCCTCGGGGTTATCGACAAAATTCACTCCGATCTCTTCGAGAACCAATTCGGCATTGGCTTCGATGATTTCCAGCGCTTCCTCGTTCAGGATCTCAAGATTGGGGATCTTGCGTTCAATGAACTTCGCCGTCTCGATCCGCACTGCCGTGCGCTCGGCACGGCGGGCAGCACCGCCCCCTCCGCCGCGTGCGCGGCGACCTGTCCGACCTTCTGACATACCCTAACCCTCTTTGTGGCTATCATAGCTGATTGTCAGCATATGCCAGAGCCACCCGATGACCCGCACGAGGTTTCCGCCCTTTCGGCAAAGAAAGCGACATCCGGTATGAAAAGGTCGGGGCTAATAGCCAAAGGTGACCGGATCGGCGCGCCGGGTCGGGCGCAGCTGGCGCAATATGGGTGGCAACAAGGCCTCCAGCCGGTTCTCGATCATCCGCGCGCGCACGCCCCAATAGATCAACGCACCGCCGATCACCGCCAGAAAGGCGGCGACAACCAGCGGGTCACGCCACCAATCGAATAATTCGGCAATATAGACCACGACGAAACCTGCGCTTATCGGCACGCCCAGGGGTCTGCGCCAATAGACCGACAGAAAAATCAATAGAATTGCCAGCACAAGAACCAGCGTCTTGCGCGCCTCCACCCCATATTGGTAGGCCAGCCAGCTGCCCAGAAACACAAGCGCCAG